>Ga0214917_10000137_pt1 | contig 85946 bp, 88 predicted proteins | sample LL_1208_BB_MetaG_FD_177983 | JGI IMG/M metagenome (GOLD analysis project Ga0214917, IMG submission 177983) | Freshwater microbial communities from Lake Lanier, Atlanta, Georgia, United States - LL_1208_BB | ecosystem: Environmental > Aquatic > Freshwater > Lake | place: USA: Georgia | collected... | reverse complement strand
CACTGAGACGGACATGATCTCTCGTTTTAATGGCAGAAATGCCAGCAATGTAATTGATCTATCCACTCTCCAATATGCCCGCAATTGGCGGTTTTCTACGACCCACGACGAGTCCGGCGAAGTCAATCTCATCTCTAAAGGCAACGGAGACTATGAGCTGTGGGTTAATTGCGGACCTACGCGCGGTCTCCTTTTAATTGATTTCGATAATAGCTACCTCACCACTGCAAATATCCGCATCGCCTAAAGTCGTTGCTGATCTGATCGAATTGGATCGTTTTCTCAATGGTCTTGTTGAGTCGCTTGATCGTCTCTCAACCCTTAGAACCCCTCGGCTTTTCAATACGCTTAGTTTAACGCCACCGAACCAGATTTTGGCGACATGAGAATGTATGAAGAGCAAAAACAAACGATTCCGAGAAGCGGTTTTGCTTATACCTCTTCCGGGCGCGGATTGGGACGGAACTCATCCTCGTCACCTTCCATCGGTTCGGCAGCCGGGACCGCATAGACGCCGCCGAGCCAGCGCGAGAGATCAACGTCGGCACACTGTTTCGAGCAGAAAGGCCGCGTGGCGTGTTGGCCCGTTTTCCCACAAATCGGACAGGGGCCCAGCTTGAGCGCGGTATCGGTTTTCTGTTCGGTCATGACGAGACTTTCGCATCGATAAGGCGCAATTCGGTCTTAAGCACTTTGCCGTAATTGTTCTTCGGCAGTGCGTCGATGGCGATATAATGTTTTGGTCGTTTGAATCGCGCCAATTCCGACAGGCACAACGCATCGAGTTCGGGCGGCATCGCATCGCCCACCACATAGGCGACGACGATTTCGCCCCATTCGGGATCGGGTCTGCCGATGACAGAAACTTCACGCACTTTCGGATGGCGCAGCAAGACTTCCTCGATCTCGCGCGGATAGATGTTGGAGCCGCCTGAGATCACCAAATCCTTCGAGCGGTCTTTCAATGTCAGAAAACCACGCGCATCGATGGTGCCGACATCGCCCGTATGAAGCCAACCATTATTTAGTGTGTCAGCACTCGCCTTTTCATTGTTCCAATAGCCACGCATCACGGCGGGGCCGCGCGCGCAGATCTCACCCATTTCACCGGGTGCAACGGGCTTGTCATCCTGATCGAGAATCGCACATTCCATCGATGCAAAAGCGCGTCCCGCTGTGCCGAACAGAAAAACGCGTTCATCGCCCTGGCTTGCGGCGATTTCATCGCGTGTGAGCCGCGTGATCGTCATCGGGCTTTCGCCCTGCCCATATAGCTGGCCGAACACGGGACCGAAACGTGAAATTGCGTTGAGCGAATCCGCGACATACATCGGCGCGCCACCCCAGATGATCGTGCCGAATTGACCGCCCGCATCGATGCCCGATTGGGTCAGGCGCTTGATCATGGTGGGCGCCGCAAACATCGACAGCCCCGGCCAATGCGGCAGGAGAGATAGAATTTCGTCCGCGTCGAAATGGCCGCTCTCTGGAATCACATTGATGCCGCCGCCCATGACATGCGCCATCATATAAAGGCCGGATCCATGGCTCATCGGTGCGGCGTGGAGAATAGCGCCCGTATAGCCCGTTGGATTCTGTTCCATCGCATAGGCAAACGAACAGGCAGCGAGATTGCCATGCGAGAGCATTGCGCCTTTCGGTCGCCCCGTCGTGCCCGATGTATAAAAGAGCCACGCCAGCTCATCATCCGAGACGGGATTAACGGCCACCGGATCGGCCTTGCTCAATTCGACCCACTCTTTTGTGCCCAACACGATCATGCGTTGGAGCGAAGCGGGTGCAAATTCGGCAACGATGCTTTCCATGGCTTGCGAAACGATCACAAGATGCGCGCCGGAATGCTCTAGAATGTAAGCGATCTCGCGGCCATGGAGTTTCGCATTCACAGGCACAGCACAGGCCCCGGCATGCCAAATCGCATAGAAGGCCTTGAAATAGAGGACATCGTTTTCCGCAATCATCGCGACGCGATCGCCGGGCTTGACGCCGTAGCGAATTTGCAAGGCGCTGGCGCGGCGCGCGGTCAATTCAGCGACCTCGCCATAGGTCGCTACAATACGTCCGCCCTCCGCGAGGGCCGGGCGGTCTGGTGTCGCGCGCCCAATCCGTTCGAGCCACGCCGCCATGTTCATCGCGTCTCTCCCTTCACGATGACAGGATAATGCGCTCCCTGCAGCAGCGCTGCAGTCTCATAAAGCGGTAAACCAACAATGTTCGAATACGAGCCGACGATCTTGTGAATGAAGATCGATGCAAGCCCTTGAATAGCGTAGCCGCCCGCCTTGCCCTGCCATTCGCCCGAGCGGATGTAAGAATTGACCTCGTCTTTCGAGAGCTTCTTGAAAGCGACGCGACTTTCGACACAGCGGGTAAGGATTTTTCTGTTGGGCGTGATTAACGCGATGGCTGTCAACACGCGATGGCCACGGCCCGACAATTTAGAAAGGCAGTCGCGCGCCTGCGCCTCGGTTTCTGCCTTCGGCAAAATCATGCGGCCACGCGCGACCACCGTGTCGGCCGCGAGGATGTAACAGTCTCCCTGCCCTTCGCTCGCAACCGCCTGTGAGGCGGCTTCGGCTTTAGTGCGGGCCAAACGCAGCGCGAGTGCCTTCGGCAGTTCCGTTTTGCCGGGTGCCTCGTCGCAATCGGTCGCCAGAACGCGATCCGGCGTCAAACCGATTTGGGCGAGGAGTTGCAGGCGGTGCGGCGAGGCCGAGGCGAGAATGAGATAAGTCACGCGAAAACTCGCTTCGAGAGGATCTCTCGACTTCTAGACGGGCAGGACCGGCGAATCCACCCGTAACGGGTTCTTCCCCCATGGCGGCCGGCTCAGAATCTGTCTAGTATATTTGACACTTGGTCGGGAGCTCCACGGCTCCTCCCCCGAAAGATGCGTCCATGCCCCAGAAGGCCCTTCAGCTATCCTTGGCTATGTTTGAGACGAGTATCGCCGCAAGCGTCACAATTGCTGCCCGCTGGCCGATCCTGTGGCAGACCATGCATGCGCCCAGCCACACCTCCCTCGCCGAGACAAGGCTGATGGTGGATGAGAAGGTCGCAGCTCTCGTGGAAGGCGCTTTCGCCGTCCAGCTCGCGAGCTTCGCTTTTGCCGGGCAGATGGCGCGCGGAGAAGTTCGTCATGCGGGCGATGTCATGAAAGCTGCGACCGATGCGATGCAGGCTGCGTTAAAACCCGCGCGCCGCCGCATTGTCGCGAACGCAAAGCGACTGACTGGGATCTAATTAAGTGCTCGGCGATGGCTTAGACGGCTCGGCCGCGCGGCGCGCGCGGTCTTCGCGCTCTTTCTTATGATAATTCTGCACACCAAATGGGATCAGCACCAAATAGGCAACCGACATAAGTGTGAGCATTTCAAGCGTGTATGTCGCTAACAATCCGGCAATGAAAACAACACCGCCAAAGAGTGGGACCACCCATTCGCGCGGCACGCGCGATCCAAATGACTTACCGGCATAAGTGGGTATGCGGCTTACCATCATAAAGGCAACGAAAAGCACGTAGAGCGCCTCGAGAGCACTCGCCCCGCTGGGACGCGCCATTCCAAGCAGATAAAGATAAAGCGGCAACAGCACGATCAACGCACCGGCGGGGGCAGGAATGCCCACGAAGAAATTCTTCTTCCATTCCGGCCGTGTCGGATCGTCGATCATGACATTGAAGCGCGCAAGACGGAGCGAGGCCGCAATCGCCAATAGCAACGCGACGAGCCAGCCGAAGGATTTGAGATCGTTCAAACCGTATTGATAGAGAATAAACGCGGGCGCGACACCGAAGGAGAGAAAATCGGCAAGGGAATCCAGCTCGGCTCCGAAACGCGATGTGCCCTTCAACAGGCGTGCAAGGCGCCCATCAAGCCCATCGAGAATGGCAGCCAGCAGAATAAAGCCGACCGCGCTCTCGAAACGACCCTCGACCGCCATACGCATGGCGGTAAAGCCTGCACACAGCGACAGAAGCGTCACAAGGTTGGGCAACAAGACACGCAGGGGCACCGGCTTAAAGCGGCGCGGGCGCGGTTCGTCACCAGGCTCGAAGGGTGGAAACAGATCACTCATAAAGCCAGTATAGCACAGGCCTCAGATGGCCCGGTAGCGGCGCGGCGCGACTTCGGTCCCGAGCGGGGCTGCAATTACAGTCTCTCCAGCAACGGCACGCTGACCGACCCCGACTAGCGGGATCACGCCCTCGGGCAGATAGACATCGACCCGCGAGCCGAACCGGATGAGGCCAAAACGCTCGCCCTGCCCGATCGTCTGGCCGGTCCGGACCCAGCCTACGATGCGACGCGCGATGAGCCCGGCGATCTGAACGACGCCATACCGACCGGCGCCTGTATCGATCACAAGCCCGTTACGCTCATTATCGTCACTGGCCTTGTCGAGCTCGGCATTCAGAAACAGGCCGGGACGATAGGCGATGTTATCAATCCGCCCCGTGACCGGGGCGCGGTTCACATGGCAGTCGAACACATTCATGAAGATCGAAATGCGGGTCAGCGGCTCGTTCGAGAGACCCAATTCGGCGGGTGGGATCACGGCGGCAATCATCGAGACGCGGCCATCGGCAGGCGAAACCACAAGCCCCTCACCCTCGGGAACGGTTCTTTTAGGGTCCCGAAAGAAATAGGCGCACCAAGCGGTCAGGATCGCACCGACCCAGCCCAATGGCGACCACACCCAAGACAAGAGCAAAGCGGCCACGGCAAAGGCCGCAATGAACTTCCAACCCTCACGATGGATCGGGGCTAGGCCTTGGCGGATCGAGGAGACGATGGTCATGAGCACTCCGGTCATAAGGTCCGCAGGGGATGACATCCCCGGCGGGTGGCGTCAATCAGCTCTTCAGGCGATCGTAACCCGAACGCTGTCGCCCTCAGCCTCGCGGGCACGTTTTAGGGTCTCGCGCGCCTCATCGGCTTCACGCTGCCGGTTCCACAGCGCAGCATAGACGCCGTCTGCGGCAAGGAGCTGATCGTGATGCCCACGCTCAACAATGACACCGCGGTCAATGACAAGTATCTCGTCGGCATTGATCACGGTCGAAAGCCGGTGAGCGATCACCAATGTCGTGCGGCCGCGTGAAATTTTTTCGAGCGCATCCTGAATTTCTTTCTCGGTGAAACTGTCGAGCGCAGAAGTTGCCTCATCGAGAAGTAGGATCGGCGGATTCTTGAGAATTGTTCGCGCGATCGCAACACGCTGCTTCTCGCCGCCAGACAATTTCAATCCTCTTTCACCGACACTGGTTTCATAACCGTCCGGCAGGCTACGGATAAAACCTTCAATCTGAGCGAGCCGAGCCGCTTCTTCGATATCTTCGGGCGACGCATCCCAGCGACCGTAGCGGATGTTGTACCCGATGGTATCGTTGAACAGCACCGTATCCTGCGGGACCATACCAATAGAAGCGCGCAACGAAGTCTGTGTGACATCGGCAATGTTTTGACCATCAATCAAGATGCGGCCGCTAGACGGCTCGTAGAACCGGTAGATCAAACGAGAAACAGTGGATTTTCCTGCGCCTGAGGGTCCGACGATCGCGACGGTTTTCCCGGCGGGGACAGAGAAGGAAATTCCTTTCAGAATCTCGCGCTCAGGCACGTAATGGAAATGCACATTTTCAAAGCGAATTTCACCACGATCCACGACAAGCGGCTTAGCACCCGGCTTGTCGGCAATCTCGGGCGATTGATCGAGAATGGTAAACATCTGCTCGATATCAGTGACGCCCTGTTTGATCTCGCGATAAACCATGCCCATGAAATTGAGCGGCTGATAGAGCTGAATCAGCATTGCATTGACGAGAACAAAATCGCCGATCGTATGACGACCTTCGCGAATACCCTCGACGACGAGCACCATACAGAGCGTCAAACCGACCGTGAAGATGAAGGCCTGTCCGGCATTGAGAAAGGCCAGCGACGTATAAGCTTTGACGCTCGCACGCTCGAATTTCTCCATCGAGCGATCGTAGCGTTGCGTTTCGCGTTGCTCGGCACCGAAATATTTAACTGTCTCGAAATTCAGTAGCGAATCGACCGCTTTAACATTGGCGTCCGTATCGCTATCATTCATCGACCGGCGGATGCCGATGCGCCAATTCGTGGCAACCGTCGTGAACCACATATAGGTGAAAATCATCAGCGACGTGACGGCGACGTAACGCCAATCGAATTGATACAGCAAGACACCGAGAATGAGCGCGAACTCGACCATGGTCGGAACAGCGGTCAACATCGCCATGCGTACGATTGTTTCAATGCCGGTGCGTCCACGTTCGAGAACGCGCGTGAGACCGCCGGTCTTGCGTTCCAGATGAAACCGTAAGGACAGCCGGTGCATGTGCTCGAATGTTTCGAGCGCCAAACGGCGCACTGCGTTCATCGCAACTGAGGCAAACAACGCGTCACGCAATTGGGTGAGCATCGCCATCAGCGTGCGCATAACGCCATAAAGAACTGTGAGCACCACCGGTGCCCCAGCCAGCCATTCCCACGGAATGTCGCGCGGCTGACCGTTCGGCAGCAGGGCATCCGTGGCCCATTTAAAAGTAAACGGCACGACAATTGTGACGAGTTTGGCCAGAATGAGCAGGCCGACCGCCCAGAAGATCCTGAGCTTCAGATCGCTCCGGTCCGCAGGCCAAAGATAGGGCCAAAGTGCACGCAGCGTACTCCAAAGAGCCCCTTGATCAGCGCTAACCCGGGGCGGCTTCGCAGCCTTTTGGGGCGCGGCCATTTTGGCAACGGGAGCGTTCATGGAAGGTCCTTTTAGAATCGGCTCCCTTTATAGGGCAGTCCAAGCATGGACGCGATGCACATGCAGCAGACCGGCTCAGGGCGCTCTGGCGGGGAGCACGAAGACCTGACCCGGATAAATCAGGTCCGGATCCCGAATCTGATCGGCGTTAGCGCCATGGATGATGGTGTAGCGCATACCATCACCATAAATCTTCTGGCTCAGACGCCAAAGACTGTCGCCCTTGGCGATGGTCGCTGTTCTGACCGTTGCCACCACGTCGGCTGCCGTTACGGAAGGCGCCATAGCCGCGACCTGTCTGCTGGGCGGCACCACGGCCTGAACAACCGGTACCTCGAACTGAACTTCAGCTCGCGAGACGACCTTGCCGCCAGGATCGGTATCGTCGGCGCGTAACCTGTAAAGCCCGGGCGTAATGCCTTTCTCGATTGTCAAAGACCAGCTGCCATTCTCGGCTGCCTTAGCCGCCGCAATAAAAGTGTCATTCAAATAAAGCCGGATGTCGGCGCCGGGCTGGGCAGCGCCCGATGCCGCCACAACACCCGTGGTCAACACATCCACGGCAAAAATCGACACCCGGGCGCGCATGCCTTGCGATACGGTTTGCGGCTTCAAGTTTACCGTCGCGCCGCTGGGTTGCTGCAAGGCCACGACCGTCTCGCTCTTAACACTTTCGGGCACCGAAACGAATACGCTTTGTTTAGACGATCGAGAGCCATTCTTGTCGGTAGCGATCAAGCGTAATTCATGCGCTCCCGGCGGTAAGGGTTTTGGTGCCATCGCAAAGTAACCGGAGGAATCCGCACTTGCCGTGTCGTGCTGCGTATCGCCGCGCATCAAGGCAATGATGGCATTTGGCATTGCCCGCCCTGCAACGACGAGCTCACCAGACGGCTCAACGCGTACAACATCGAAAACAGGCACAATATCGGCCACAGCTTCGCCCTTGCTGGACCCGGATACAGGATTAGAAACGGATACAGCGTCAGAAGCGGGTGCGGACTTAACCATAGGCGTGGGTGCCACAATCGGCGCAGACACGATCGTTGGTTGGGCCTTCCACAACCCGGGACCGTAAATGATTGCAGCACCGCCACACACCGCAACGATCGCCGAAATGATCCAGTAACCGATTTTCGTCATGGTCATCCTCGCTAGCTTAGAACCTAGCAAGCCCTTCCGCGCAATGCCACTCACAATGCGCGGGTTGACGCTCTCTTGCCCGCATGGGACAAAAAGGCATGACACAGAAGCTCACTTTTTGCGTTTATTGCGGCTCCGGCCACGGCCATGACGAAGCCTACACGGCTGCGGCTTGGCAATTGGGTCGCGCCATGGCTGAAGCAGACATCGGGCTTGTTTATGGCGGCGGTGCGATAGGGTTGATGGGAACCGTGGCACGCTCAGTGCTCGACCATGGCGGGCATGTCACAGGCATTATCCCAGACTTTCTGCAGGCAAAGGAACGCCTCATCGCCGATGCGCAGGAAACGATCATCGTGCCCGATATGCACACGCGCAAAAAACTGATGTTCGACAAGGCTGACGCTTTTGTAGCGCTGCCGGGCGGAATCGGCACGCTCGAGGAGTTGGTCGAGCAGCTCACTTGGGCGCAGCTTGGCCGCCACACAAAACCAATTCTAATGGCCGACATCAAGAATTTCTGGAAACCGCTTCTCGTTCTGCTCGAGCATATGCGAGAAGCCGGATTCATCCGGCCCGGACTGGAAGTGCGCTATCTGGTCGCCGAAAAAATAGAGGACACAGTTCCTATGCTGCTCAAGGCATTGAGCCGCGCGGGGGAACCTGCCTTGAGCGATGGTGAATTGCTCGACCGCTTCTGAGCTTTACGGCTGCTCCGCCTATTGCGATAAGAGTGTGGGGCCTCGCCCGGTCCCGCAACGATCCGGGGGATTTTACGATGCGTAGATTAACCATTGCGACGGCTGCCTTCGCCAGTCTTGCCATGACGGCCTCGATGGCCTCGGCTCAGCAGGCTAAACCAGCTGAAAAGCCTGCAAAGGCGCTAATCGCCAAAGTGACTAACAAGCGCGATGTCCCGGTGCGCATGTTGCAATTCATCCCCGCGCAAGCAGAAGTGCCTCCGTCAAACGCACTCAAGCAGCCGCTTGGGAAAAACAAGACCATTAGTATTCGCGTCAATAGACCGAAGGGCGAATGCAATTACATCATCGTCGGCGAATATGAAGACGGTCTTGAGATCGCAGGCGGCGAAGTTAATCTATGCAAGGACAGCACAATCGTCCTGATCGACTGATCAGGTCCGCGCGCCTTCCTTCACAAGCTTATAGTTGATCGAATCGACCAGCGCCTGAAACGACGCATCGATGATGTTTGGCGAGACGCCCACGGTCGTCCAGCTCTCGCCCTTCTCATCGCCTGACTCGATCAGCACCCGCGTGACAGCGTCTGTGCCGCCTTGGAAGACGCGCACTTTAAAATCGAGGAGTTCCAAGGCCTCGATGTATTTTTGATAGCGTCCGAGATCCTTACGCAGCGCGACATCAAGCGCGTTCACAGGACCATTTCCTTCCGCGGCTGAGATCATGACTTCATCGCCAACGCGCACTTTTACGATGGCTTCCGCTACTGTCACAAGCTCACCGTCCTTGTTGTAGCGCCGCTCTACATTGACCTTGAAGCGTTCGACGGAAAAAAATTCCGGCACCTCGCCGAGAATACGCTTGGCAAGCAGGAAGAAAGACGCGTCCGCACCTTCATAGGCATAGCCCTGCGCTTCACGATCCTTCACTTCATCGAGAAGGCGTACGACACGCGGATCATCCTTCTTCACCGTAATGTTGAGCCGCTCAAGTTCAGCGAGAAGATTGGATTTACCGGCCTGATCGGACACGAGAACGCGACGGAGATTGCCAACGATTTCGGGCGCGACGTGCTCATAGGTTTTCGGATCCTTCAGAACAGCCGAGGCGTGAATGCCCGCCTTGGTCGCGAAAGCCGACGCGCCAACATAGGGCGCATGGCGATTGGGTGCGCGGTTGAGGATTTCATCGAGCGCACGCGAAACTGATGTTAGCTCCGCCAGCGCCTTGTTGGATACGCCAATCTCGAAACGGTCGGACAAAGCCTGCTTCAATTTGAAGCTTGGGATGAGTGTTGCAAGATTGGCATTGCCGCAACGCTCTCCAAGACCGTTAAGCGTGCCTTGAATCTGTCGCGCTCCCGCGCGCACTGCCGCCAGAGAATTGGCAACCGCATTGCCCGTGTCGTCATGCGCATGAATACCAAGACGATCCCCCGGCACGTGGGTCGTTACATCGCTAACGATGTGTTCGACTTCATCGGGCAAGGTGCCACCATTCGTGTCGCACAAGACAATCCAGCGTGCTCCTGCCTCATAGGCTGTCTTCACGCAAGCGAGCGCATAATCGCGATTAGCTTTGAAACCATCGAAAAAATGCTCACAGTCGATCATCGCTTCGCGGCCCGCTGCAATCGCCGCCTTCACACTCTCCGCAATACCTTCGAGGTTTTCGTCAAGCGTGATGCCGAGAGCGACATGGACATGATAGTCCCAACTCTTGGCAACGAAGCAGATAGCATCGGCTTTCGAATCGAGCAACGCGGCAATGCCAGGATCATTCGCAGCGGAACGTCCTGCCCGCTTGGTCATGCCGAAGGCGACGAATTGCGCATTTTCAGTGCGTTTCTTCGCAAAAAAATCGGTATCGAGCGGATTAGCGCCGGGATAGCCACCCTCAACATAATCGACACCGAGACGGTCGAGCATTCGCGCGATCTGCTTTTTATCCTCTAACGAAAAATCGACGCCGGTGGTCTGCGCGCCATCGCGCAAGGTCGTGTCGAAGAGATATATGCGGGAGCGTGGCGCGTTCATGATTTTATCTCCCACGAGGTGGAGCCGTCTTTATTGTCCTTAATGGTAACGCCAAGACTTGCCAGTTGATCGCGCAACCGATCAGACTCGGCCCAATTCTTAGTCTGCCGTGCCGCGAGGCGCGCTTCTATCAGACCCACAATCTCAGCTTCCAGCACCGGATCGACCACCTTCCCTGCCATCCATGACGCGACATCGAAGCCCATCAATTCTAAACCGGCGCGCAGCCCGGCGAGATCCAACTCGCGATATTGGCGGAACAATTCGGCAATCGCCTTCGGCGTATTGAGATCGTCCGCCAACGCTTCGAACAAGGCGGGTGAAGGTTGGGACGGTGCTATATCCGAGATTGCGTGCATGAAATTGTCGAGCGAGGTCTTTACCTCTTCGAGTTTGCGCAAAGTCCAGTCGATGGGCGAACGATAGTGCGTGCCGAGCATAGCAAGACGCAGCACCTGCCCATTCCATGCGCGACCGCCGAAAACCTCCGTCGCGAGCAATTGATTGATAGTGATGAAATTGTCGAGGCTTTTCGACATTTTCTCGCCCTCGACCTGCAAAAAGCCGTTGTGCATCCAGACATTGGCCATCACGCTGTGTCCAAACGCGCAGGTTGATTGCGCGAGTTCGTTTTCATGATGCGGAAAGACGAGATCGATTCCGCCGCCATGAATGTCGAACACTTCACCCAAATGTGCCCAGCTCATAGCCGAGCATTCGATATGCCAACCGGGACGGCCTGGAACGGTAATGCCGACGGGCGAAGGCCAACCGGGCTCGCCAACCTTCGAGGGTTTCCAAAGCACAAAATCCGTCGCATCTTTCTTATAAGGCGCTACATCGACACGCGCCCCGGCGATCATCTCGTCGAGTGAACGATTAGCGAGCGCACCATAGCGCGGCAGCGCACCACCGGCGGCATTCATCGCGGCGGGCGAAAACAGGACGTGATCCTCCGCGACATAGGCAAAACCGCCGGCGACAAGCCGTTCAATGATGATCCGCATCTGCTCGATATGCTCGGTCGCGCGCGGTTCGATATCCGGCGGCAAGCAACCCAATGCTGCAACATCGGCATGGAATTGCTGCGCTGTCTTCTTTGTCACGCGCAGGATCGCTTGATTGAGCGGCAGGCCAGGATAATCGCGCGCAGCGCGCTCGTTGATCTTGTCGTCGACGTCGGTGATGTTGCGGACATATTTGACATGAGCTGCGCCATAATGATGGCGCAAAAGCCGATACAAAAGATCGAACACGATCACCGGGCGCGCATTGCCTATATGGGCATAGTCGTAAACGGTGGGTCCGCAGACATACATGCGCACGAGGCCCGGATCGACCGGTTCAAATTCATCCTTCGTCCGCGTCAGCGTGTTATAGAGTTTCAAACCCATCGTCTGCCCCATGCCAAAGCAAGCCGCCCGCCGCGCCGGCCGGGATCCGTTTGTCCATTGTCGGGGAGACATGACGGGTCCAGCCAGCGAGAGCGCTAGCTGCAAATCGATCCAATAATGGCCCGAACGGTCGTCATAACCCGACATTGCACAGAGCGGAGGCACCGCGTCAAGCCGAACCTTCGGCGAGGTCCGACGTTAAGTCTTTCCTAAGGGATCGTGCCGCAATTTCCGCCAATTCTCGTTGTCTGGGGCGTCCTTTATGCGTTCAAACCTGTTTATACTCGCGCTCGTCGCAGCGTTAGCCGTAGTTCCGTCGGTTTCGGGCGCTGCGCCGAACAACCGGTTTCTAGTGCCGGGCAATGACGGTTACGGCATCGGCGAATGCCTCGCCGAAGGCGGAGCCTGCGGCCAAGCCGTTGCCGACAGCTATTGCGAGGCACAGGGTTTCAAGCAAGGCGCCCTCTCCTACAGCGACGCCAGCAAAGAAATCACGGCCACCACGGCTAAACGCGGCCCGCGCCCGTCAGCGTTTGTAATTGAGTGCCGGACCTAAAAATTAGGATTTGACCCAGTCGGCACATTTCGGCGGGTCTTGGTCCGCGACACCCCAAGGCATGATCGGGACAGCTGTCGTCGAATTCTTTGGCGAGCCCTCGATCACCCGGTCTGTATAGACGATGTAGACAAGCGTATTCCGCTTCGTATCGCAGCCCCGGACGATCTGCATTTTCTTGAAAATTAGTGAGCGGGACTGGCGGAACATCGTTGTGCCTTGCTCGAATTTTTCTTTGATCTTGATTGGTCCTGTTTGACGGCAGGCCAGCGATATATCGGACAATTCCTCGGCAACCCCGAGCATGCCCTTCACCCCGCCGCGCTCCGGCACCGTATAATAGCAAGCAACACCGTCGACACCCGGATCGTCGACGACATAGGTGGCGAGCTTGTCATCCGGCGTCAGCATCTTCCAGACGGTTGAGCGTTTGAAAATCAGCTCCGGCTCCTGAGCTTGCGCCGCTGGCACACCGGCGCACATCAGAGCCATAAGCCCAGCGAGAGCTATACAAAGCCGCCCGGTCATTCGATCCATCCTTTTAAAGCTGCCTGCCTGTCCAAGGTTAAGATGGGGGTGGCCCATGGCCAAAACGAGGCCTTTTATTGCTTGCATCCACCATTATTTACGTAACGGCGCTTTCAGTTCGAACCCGGCCATGGTTTTGTCGGTTTCCCCGCGCAAGGATTGTTCCGCATGATGCGGTTATTGGCCTTTATCGTCGCGTTGATCGCCGCGCTCGGCATACAAGCTGCCGTGGCTCAGACCTATTGCGACCGATTGCAGGCGGAGCTTAATGCGCCGGGTGGGGACAGTGAAACGCAAGGCTATATGCAAGCGCTGAGCACCGCGCGTTCGGAATTGGGACAAACGAATGCGCAGGCGCGGCAGGCCGGGTGCGAGCCGTCACGCTTTCTGTTCTTCTCGACAACGCCGGCGCAATGCCGCGGTTATGAGACCCGAATTGACAGTCTGACGGAGCGGGTGCGTGTACTCGAGCAGCGCGTGAACCAAGGCGGCCAAAGGCGCAATCAATTACTTGCAGCCTATCGCGCCAATTGTCAGGGCAACAATCCGATCCCGCCCGGCAATGTTGGCACGACACAGGCGCGCTCGCGCAACATTCTCGACATGTTGTTTGGCGCTACGCCTGACACGACAAGTCCGCAGGGCATTTTCCCGCAAGACCTCACACAAGGCGGTGTGATGGCAGAACCGGGCGATTCAGGACCCCGCCGTCTTGTCTGCGTCCGTAAATGCGACGGATATTTCTTCCCGTTAGCCGGTGCCTCGGGCAGCGCCGCCAGCGATGGCGAATTATGCCGTGCCCAATGCCCCAATGCCGATGTCGAAGTTTTCGTCTCACCCGCCTATGGCGATCTCAAATTTGGCGTATCTTTGTCCGGTACACCCTACACGGCGTTACCGAACGCGTTCAAATATCGCACGAGCTACGATCCTACCTGTTCCTGCCGCAAGCCGGGACAAAGCTGGAGCGATGCCCTTAACGAAGCGGAGCAGATGATTGGCGGACGGCGCGGTGATACGATCGTGACCGAACAAAAATCGCTTGAAATGTCGCGTCCGAAAGAGGCCGCTCAACCGCCTGCGCAGCAACAACGGCGACAGCAACAAGGTAAGCCCAATCAGCCAGGCAATGCCGCTCCGGCCGCTCAAGCTACGCCCACCCCAGCGCCACAAGCGGCTAGCCAAACGCGCACGGTTGTTGGTCAGGATCAGGGCGAATGGGTTGAAGTGCAGAACCCGGATGGAACGACCCGCAAAGTGCGTGTCGTCGCCCCACAAGGCGTCCCAGCGAGGCCCAAACCCGCAGGGCAATGACGAGGCCGCAGGCCCGATCAGGCAATCTCACCCTTCAAGCGTTTAGTTGCGCGCTCATAACCTATCAAAGGCAAAAGCGCTTTTAGCTCAGGGCCATGTTCGAGACCGGTCAATGCAAGCCGGAGCGGCATAAACAAAGCTTTGCCTGAGGCACCCGTTTTCTCCTTCACAGATTTCGTCCACGCCGCCCATGTCGTCTCATCCCAAGGCGAGACGGGCAGAACCGACAGGGCCACATCGGCGAAATTGCGATCCTCGATGATGGGTGAGACCGGGCCATTCACGATCGGCCACCAAATCGCGGCATCCTTCAGCCGCACACAATTCCCGCGCACGGCGAGCCAGAACGCTTCGCCGCCGCCAACGCCCATGGCGGCGAGGCGCGTTGCGATGTCGGTGTAGGGTGCCGCGTGCAACAGCTTCGCATTTAAGTGCTCGAGTTCAGACACCTCAAATTTGGCAGGTGCACGCGACAAGCGGTCAAGATCGACGATCTCCGCTAATTCCTGCATCGACGCGACAGGACGCACCGCTTCGGACGAGCCAACAAGAACGGCCAGCGATGCAACTGCCATGGGCTCGATGCCGTCGTCGCGGAGACCTGCGAGCGACAAATGACCGAGACGTTTCGATAGTCCCTGACCGCTCGCATCCGTCAACAGATTATGGTGGCCAAAGCGCGGGACTGCGGCGCCTAGCGCTTCGATGATCTGAATTTGTACGGCCGTGTTGGTGACATGATCTTCACCGCGGATCACATCGGTGACAGCCATGTCGATATCGTCGACAACGGACGGAAGCGTGTAGAGATAAGCGCCATCCTCACGGATCAACACAGGGTCGGACAGCGAGCCGCAATCGATGTGAGACGGCCCACGCACCATATCGTCCCATTGCACCGTCTTCGCATCGAGCAGAAAGCGCCAATGCGGTTTGCGCCCTTCGGCTTCAAACGTCGCTTTTTCTGCATCGGTCAGTTTCAATGCAGCCCGATCGTAAATCGGTGGCAGGCCCCGCGCCTGCTGGCGCTTGCGGCGGCGGTCGAGTTCGTCCGCCGTTTCATAACACGCGTACAGGCGTCCATCCTTGCGCAGCTTGTCGCAAGCTGCATCGTAGAGCGCGAAACGCTCCGATTGCTTGAACACCTTGTGCGGATGGATACCAATCCAGCCAAGATCGGTGGCGATGCCATCGGCAAATTCCTGCGTCGAACGCGCAAGATCGGTGTCGTCATAGCGAAGGATGAATGTGCCGTCGCGCTTCAAGGCGTAAAGCCAGTTAAGAAGCGCCGGGCGTAGATTGCCAATATGGAGGCGACCCGTCGGCGACGGGGCGAAGCGAACGGTAGGTTTCATCAGATATCCGATCCGGTGCTGGCTGCAACCGAGGCTTTGGGCATCAATGCGGGATCAGGCTTATGCGCGCCTTCGCCCAAATCGCGAAAACGGTTGACGATCGGATAGCGCCGATCGCGACCGAAGTTTTTCTGCTTCACCTTCACGCCGGGAGCCGATTGGCGGCGCTTATACTCGGCGAGCGCAAGAAGACGCTCGATGCGCCTGACCGTCTCGATATCGTGACCCCGCGCAACGATTTCAGAAATGCGCATTTCCTTTTCGACGAGGCATTCGAGAATGTCGTCGAGCACATCATAAGGCGGCAGCGAATCCTGATCGGTCTGGTCCTCGCGCAGTTCTGCCGATGGCGGACGCGTGATGATCCGATCAGGGATCACTTCACCATCTGGCCCCAGCGCACCGTCCGGCTTCCAGCGATTGCGAAGACGCGACAGACGGAATACTTCCGTCTTGTAGAGATCCTTGATCGGGTTATAGCCGCCATTCATGTCGCCATAGAGCGTGGCGTAACCGGCGGACATTTCCGATTTGTTGCCGGTGGTCACGACCATCGGCCCGAACTTGTTCGAGATCGACATTAGGATCGTGCCGCGTGCCCGGCTTTGAATGTTCTCTTCCGTGATATCGCGCGGACGACCGTTGAAGATAGGCTTAAGCGACGCTTCGATGCCTTCCACAGCTGGCGCAATCGGCAGAATGTCATAACGCACGCCAAGCGCATGCGCGCAGGAAGCTGCATCGTCGAGACTGATCGACGATGTGAATTTATATGGCAGCATGACGCAATGAACGCGCTCCGAGCCAAGCGCATCGACGGCCATGGCGGCGCACAGCGCAGAATCGATACCACCCGAAAGACCCAAGACAATTCCAGGAAAACGGTTCTTCTCGACATAATCCTTGAGGCCGAGAACGCAGGCAGCGTAATCGGCTTCGTCACCTTCCGGCGCGATCGCTTTCTCGCCGCTGTCCGGGACCCATCCATCCGGTGTCCGATTAAATGTCACGCTGGTCACGGCTTCACGGAATGATGGCAGACGCAGTGAAAGCGACGCATCGGGGCCAAGCACGAAGGACGCCCCATCGAATACCAATTCATCCTGCCCGCCGACCTGATTGAGATAGGCGAGCGAGAGACCGCTTTCTGCCACGCGCGCGACGGCGATGTTCAGCCTTGTGTCGGTTTTGTCGCGCCAATAGGGCGAGCCGTTCGGCACGAGCAACAATTCCGCGCCCGTCTCTGAGAGGCATTCGACGACAGCATCGGTCCAGATGTCTTCGCAGATTGGCAAGCCCACGCGAACGCCGCGGATCGCGACAGGGCCGGGCAAGGGACCGGGCACGAAAACGCGCTTCTCGTCGAATACACCGTAATTCGGCAGATCGACTTTGAAGCGCAAAGCCGCAATCACCCCGCCATCAAGCCACGCATAAGCATTGTAGAGGCGACCTGCCTCGACCCATGGCAACCCGACCAATATGCCGGGACCGCTATCAGCAGTGGCACGGGCCAGACGCTCGCAGGCTGCGCGGCATGCATCCTGAAATGCAGGCTTGAGAACAAGATCTTCCGGCGGATAGCCGGCCAGAAACATTTCCGGCAGCATCACGGCATCGGCGGCCTGCTCGGCCGCAATGCCACGCGCGCGCAAGACCATCGCCTCATTACCCTCCACGTCACCGAGGACGGGATTGAGCTGAGCAAGCGCGATGCGGAGGCGTTCGGGCCGGGAGGACGTGCTGTTCGACATAGCCCCGGGTTTAACAAGGCCCGCTCTGCACCGCAACGAGGGCCCATCTCACGCGAAGGCGTAACAATCCATCATCAGCACACCATATTGGTGGCTCGAATGAATCCGCTCTCCCCGGGCGCCCTCGCCTGCCGCACCGAGCGCGACAAAGAACGGCAAGAGATGTTCCTCGGTCGGGTGGTTCTCCCGCGCGAAAGGCGCCGTCCGCCGGTAATCGACCAAAGCCGGAACGTCCCCTTCAGAGGCTTTTTCATCGAGCCAATCGCCAAAGGCGCGCACCCAGTCGGGGGCTGGGGTGTCGAAGCCATACCCGCCGCGGAAAAACTCGTGGAGATTATGAGTGGCGGCACCTGATCCGATAATCAACACGCCGCTGTCGGCCAAAGGCCGCAAGGCTTCGCCCATGCGGTAATGCCATGCGGCATCCTGATTGGGGCTCACGGACAATTGCACGACAGGCAGGTCGGCCTTAGGTCGGAGCAAGGTCAATGGTACCCAAGTGCCGTGGTCATAACCGCGGCGATCATCGAGACCGGGCGCGAAACCTGCCGCCCGTAAGGCTTCGGCCGCTTCCTTGGCGAGCGAAGGCGAACCCGGGGCGGGATAAACAATCGTCCGCAATTCGGGCTCGAAACCACCGAAATCGTAGATCATGGGCGGATGCGAACCTGCCGTCAGCTGCGGCTCAAGAGATTCATAATGCGCGGACACAACAAGGATTCCGCGGTAATCGGACAGATTGCGCCCAAAAGCGGCCAGAAAAGACCGCGCCTCGGAATTGTGAAGGATCAGGTTTGGCGCACCATGCGACACGAAGAGCGTCATCGGAACAATCCTTTCTAAAGCGTCCTCCGGATGTCGCCCCGAACGTTCGCTGCTGCAAGTTTCCCCGCGCAAGGTTGATTTTGCATTCATGCGGATCCGCACTTCTTCCGTTACGTTAACCCTAACTTAGGGTGAAAGGCTTAGCTTCGTTTGAGTTTCCGATTGCGTTTGTCGTTTTGTATTTTTGAGGATCTTGCCATGAAGCGTCTGACAGCCGCCCTTGCGGCGCTCGCTCTCCCCGCCTCCGCACTTATTGCCGAAGCCGCCGATCTGCCTCGCCGCCCGCCGGAGCCGCCGCCAATGCCGATCCCTGTCCTGTTCACTTGGGCGGGTCCTTATGTCGGCATTCATGGCGCTTATGGTTGGGGTCAGTTTAATCGGACGCAATTCGACCAAAACCTCATCGGCGCCGCTATTCCAGCCAATTATCAATATGCCAGCGTGGCACGCACTTATGCGAAGTCGCTTCCTGGAATCTATGATTCCGATCAATGGGGTGGTGGCTTCTTTGCAGGCTACAATTTCATCGCCGGTCATATCGTTTTTGGCGGCGAGCTCGATTACACCGCATTCTTTGGAAAGTTCGGAGCGAGCACGATCTGCTATTACCCCGATCCCAATCTTGGAATCGTTCTCCCGGGCGCACCGGGAAAATCGATGATTGTAGGTGCAGACACGACGAGCAAGATCACGGATTACGGCCTCGTCAAAGCGCGTCTTGGGTATGCCTTCGATCGTATCCTTCCTTATGCTTTTGTCGGCATTGGCGGCGCGCGCTTTAAAGCGTCGGGCAATGGCTCGATTGAAGAATATACAACGGCAACTGGCGTCGCGACCGCAACCTACACATCGTCGGCCAGTAAGGATCAGGTGACGCTGGCTTATGGCGGCGGTGCAGGCATCGACTATGCGATCACCGACCAAATATTGCTTCGCGCACAATATGATTACGTGCAGCTCGATAGCGTCATCGGCCAAGAATCGAAAATTCAAGTCGGTAAAATCGGCGCAGGTATCCGTTTCTAAGCAGAGTTGCATTCCTTGGAGAGCCGCGGATGAAAACGCTCCGCATAATCGCGCACGCGACGGTTATTGTTTCGTCGATGTGTGTCGCCGACGTCAAGGCCGCCGATCTCACCAATTTTAATTGGCCGTGGTCTCAGCCTAACCTCTATTCCGACACTCCTACCTATGATTGGTCGGGAGGTTATATTGCGATCATGGCCGGTTACAATTCAAGCAACATCACCAAGGCGATCTCGCCGCAATTATGGTCGACCGTGCAATCCCGGTTTAGAAATGGGGTGAAGAAGCCAAGAACCTCGCGAAAGCGTCTGCAATGGACATGACAGCGAATGCAGGCGTGTACTCTCTGCACGCTGGTTTCAACATTATGTCGCAAAGACTCGTTTACGGCTTTGAACTTGAATATAGCAGGTTCTCGCCTGCTATGACTGCATCCAGCAGTTACAATGAGGCGCGTATCGTCGACACTCAAACAACGACAAATAGCCAGGACCAGGAAATCGTCGAGAATACAGGCGTCAGCACAGCGATGACTAACAAGACGCAAATTTTTGATGTTGGACTGGTCAATGGTCGGGCCGGTTACGCGTATGGACGCTTTATGCCCTACGCGCTGGTAGGGCTCGGCGTAACACGCGTGAAACTCAACGCTGTCATGGACGCAAAGGAATATTCAGTCGTCACGGTCGACGGTGTATATTCAGCACAACTCAGTCGAAATCCGCAACCAACGCGAGCGACACTGACGAAGGACGCTTATGCAGCGACTGTCTCGCTCGGCCTCGGCTTCGAATATGCATTGCTGGACAATCTGATTGTGCGTGCGCAGTACAATTACATGACATCCGGCAACATTAAGGGCGAAGGCCTTACAAACAATATGGCCCGCGGAGGGCTTGCGCTAAAATTTTGAACTCACCCCCGAGAGACGAAAAAAGGGCGGGTTCATCACCCGCCCTTTTCATTTGTGATCTTGCGTCACATCATTCCGCGGCATCCGGCACCGTCCGCCCACGCGCCAATTTTTCCTTCTTGAGCAATTCGGCGACAAGGAACGCCGCCTCCAGCGCCTGTTCGGCGTTGAGGCGCGGATCGCAATGGGTGTGGTAGCGATCCTGTAATTCAGCGTCCGAGATGGCACGCGCACCGCCCGTGCATTCAGTGACGTTCTTACCGGTCATTTCAAGATGGATGCCACCGGCATGAGTGCCTTCGGCGCGATGAATATCGAAGAACGAGCCAATTTCCGATAAGATCAGATCGAACGGGCGCGTCTTGTAGCCTGAGCCGGCCTTAACCGTATTGCCATGCATCGGATCGCACGACCAAACGACATTGCGACCCTCACGTTTCACGGCACGCACAAGACCGGGCAGATGTTCGCCCACCTTTTCAGCACCGAAACGCGCAATGAGCGTCAAGCGGCCAGCCTCATTATCCGGGTTGAGGAGATCGATCAGCTTAATCAACTCGTCAGGCTTGAGTGACGGTCCGCATTTCAGGCCGATCGGGTTCTTGATGCCACGGCAATATTCGATATGGGCATGATCGGGTTGCCGCGTCCTGTCGCCGATCCAGATCATGTGGCCTGAGGTCGCGTACCAATCGCCGGATGTTGAATCGACGCGTGTGAGTGCCTGTTCATAACCAAGCAACAACGCTTCGTGCGAGGTATAAAAATCCGTCGAACGCATTTCCGGATGCGCTTCGGGATCAAGACCGATGGCGCGCATGAAATCGAGCGTTTCGGTGATACGCGAGGCAAGTTCGTCATAACGCCCCGATTGTGGGCTGTCCTTCACGAAGCCAAGCATCCAGCGATGCGCATTTTCGAGATTGGCGTAGCCGCCGGTCGCGAACGCACGCAGCAAGTTTAATGTGGCAGCGGATTGACGATACGCCATCAATTGACGGCGCGGATCGGGAATGCGCGCGTCGGGCGTGAACTCGATGCCGTTGATGATGTCGCCGCGATAAGAGGGCAATTCCTCATCGCCGATCTTTTCCGTCGGCGCGGAGCGCGGCTTGGCGAACTGGCCTGCGACACGGCCCACCTTCACAACCGGCGAAGCCCCAGCAAAGGTCAGCACGACCGCCATCTGAAGAAACAGGCGGAAGAAGTCGCGGATATTGTCGGCCGAGTGCTCGGCGAAGCTCTCGGCACAATCGCCACCTTGCAGAAGAAACGACTCGCCCTGCGCCACCTTACCGAGCGCGCGCTTCAGTTTTCGGGCTTCCCCAGCGAAAACGAGCGGCGGAAACCCAGCGAGCTGCTTTTCGACTGCTTCGAGTTCGCTCTGGTCCGGATAAGCAGGGACCTGCTGGATCGGCTTCGCGCGCCAGCTCGAAGGATTCCAACGGTCAGTCATGGCAGTCTCCACAGGCTTTGTGCCGGGCCGGAGGGCTCGGGTCAGGGCGCTTCTATACCGGAGGCGTCTCGATCATTCCAGCACCGCACGCAAGGGCATGGCGAAATGCTTACGAATCCTTGAAAGTAGGGTTTCCGGCCCCCCTCTCCCGGATGGACCCTCGTGCCTGCCGTACTTCTGACCCTCGCGCCCGTGCTGGTGGCCGTCTTCCTGATGATCTCAGGCAATGGGCTGTTGAACACGCTCGTGCCGCTCAAGGCGGCGATGATCGGGTTCAGCCAGCAGGAGATCGGCTTTGTCGGCTCAGCCTATTTCCTCGGCATGTTTGCCGGGACGTGGATGACGCCTGCGATTGTGCGGCGTGCCGGCCATACAAGGGCCTTTGCCGCCTATGCTGCGATCGTCGCCGTGGCGACGCTCGGCTTGCCTATCGCGACCCATCTGATCGCCTGGTCGCTCCTGCGGGCGTCTATCGGCTTCTGCTTTGCGGGTCTCTATACCATCGTCGAAAGCTGGATTTCCTCCAAGGCAGACAGCGGCAATCGCGGTCGACTATTGGCCTTCTACAACGTCGTCAATTTCATGGGGTCGGCCTTCGGCCAGCAATGGCTTCGTATCGCCGACCCAAAATCATTTCAATTATTCTCGGCAACCGCCGCCTTTGTGATGTTGTCGCTCGTGCCCATGGCCATGACGCGCGCCGAGCCGCCGCCTCTGCCGCCCAAGGGACGCCTTGTGCTTGGCGCTATGCTACGCGGAGCTCCTATTGGAATTGTCGGCATTACACTGGTCGGCCTCGCCAATGGGACCTTCTGGTCGCTTGCGCCGGCCTATATCGAGAAAATGGGTCTAGGGCCAACAACTGTTGCGAGCTTTATGACAGCCGTGATCATCGCTTCAGCCTTATCGCCCTATCCGATTGGAAAACTATCGGACCGCATCGACCGCCGCTATGTCATCGCGGCTTCATCGGCGCTCGCGATGGTCGCGGAGATTTTACTGGCTGTGATGGGACAGGCTACGCCCTGGGCACTTTACGTCGCCGGTTTCTTTCTCGGAACGATGCAACCTGTGATTTATCCCCTCATCACGGCCCATGTGTTCGACCGAATGGGGACCGAAAAAGGCGTCGCCATATCATCGACGCTGTTGTTTCTTTACTGCGCCGGGGCCGTCGTGGGGCCGTTGTTCGCGTCATCATTGATGGAGCATTTCGGCCAAGCGATGCTGTTCGTTCACAATGCTGGCGCGCATCTGTTGATCCTCGGCTTCGTCGTGTGGCGGATCATTGTCCGCCCTGCCCCGCAGCGCGTCGAGCCGGAACCCACCAACCCGCCACCGGCTACATGACGCGAAACCGGGACCGTCAATCGACGGAGAAAGGGGTCCGCATCGTGACCAGTTCTTCAGCCGCGGTGGGATGAACCGCCATCGTGGCATCAAAATCCGTTTTCGTCGCACCCATATGAAGCGCGATGCCAACGAGTTGGATCATCTCGCCTGCGGCCTCACCCATGATGTGAACCCCGAGGACACGATCGGTTTCTCCATCGACAACAATCTTCATAAATGTGCGTTCGCTGCCGCCCGATAAGGTGGCGCGCATCGGCCTAAAATCAGTCTTGTAGATCGTGACCTTCCTGTAAGCCGCGCGGGCTTGCGCTTCAGTGAGGCCGGCCGTCCCTATTTCAGGCGTCGTGAAAACAGCTGTCGGTACTGCGCCATGGGCCACGGCAATCCTTTTGCCTCCAAAAACGCTATCGGCAAATGCGTGGCCTTCACGGATCGCAACCGGTGTCAAAGCAATGCGATCCGTTACATCGCCGACAGCATAAATCGATGGCACACATGTTTGTGATAATTCATCGACGGGTATCTCACCCCGCTTACCGGTGACGATGCCGACCTTGTCGAGCCCAAGACCTTTGGTGTTCGGAAGGCGGCCCGACGCGTAAATGATACGCTCAGCAGAAAAAGCGCGACCATCCATAAGGGTCGCCGCCAACGCACCCCGACGGCCATCAATACGTGCGATCTCATTATTCGCCTCGACATTGATGCCCTGCGTGGTGAGCGCCTTCATCAGATGATCACGAACATCCTCATCGAAATGCGGTAATGGTTTAGCACTTCGAAACATCAATGTCGTTTTGACACCAAGCCCATTGAGCAGACATGCGAATTCGACGCCGATATAGCCAGAGCCAACGACGATCACCGATGAAGGCAGATGGTCCCATTCAAAAAAATCATCCGAATTATCGACGAGATCGATACCCGGCGTGGCTTCGGGCAAATAAGGCCGGCCGCCGGTTGCAACGAGAATGTATTTTGCCGTTACACTAGACCCATCGGCCAACGCCACGCTGTTGGGGCCGGTAATGGTCGCGCGGCTATCGCGGGTTTCGACGCCTGCGCGCTGCAACGTACCGCGATAGGCATTTTCAAGACGCGCGATCTCCTTGTCCTTCGCTGCTTTCAACGTAGCAAAATCAAAGCGTACATCATCGGCGGACCAACCAAATCCGCGCGCATCTTCGAAATCATGACCAAAACGGCTCGCGTAGACATAGAGCTTCTTCGGCACACAACCGCGTATGACACAGGTGCCGCCCATGCGGCTTTCCTCGGCAAGAATAACCTTCGCGCCATAACCAGCCGTAATCCGTGCAGCGCGCACGCCGCCCGAACCGCCGCCTATCACAAACAGATCGCAATCGAATGTGGTCATGGCCCGGGTATCCCCGCTTAGATGTCGATCTTACGCTTCTTCAATTCTTCCCGCACGCGCTTCATCAGCTGTTCACCGATCTTTTGCGATGCGCTCTGCATCTCGTTGAAGAGCTGATCAAGCACCACCGGCTGAGCGGCAACATAACGTTGACCTGCAGCCGATTTGAAATAAGTCAGCGCATCCTTCATATCCGCTTCGGTTAACGCGCGGGCGTAGATTTTGGCCGCCAAGGTGAGCATCTCAGCGCGTTGGCCGTCGAATTCGGGCTTCAACTGCACAAGCACATCATCAAGCTCTTTCACGATCTGCGGACGAACCTGAAGAATGCTCTGTTGAATCTCGATCATCAACTGCGGAACAAGACCGTCGAACGTCCGGCTAATTCCCGCCGCTACAATAAGTTCGCGCGCAAGTGCCGTCGCCTGAGCGCTCGGCTCGGGCAATTGCGGCTGAGCCGCTTGCGAGGGATTTTGCGCCGGCACAGTCTGGGCGATGGCCGAGGTTGAAAGCAGAGCAGCGCAAAGGCCGCCAATCAATGAGGCACGAATGGTCACGAGGTTAACTCCATTGCTTGGGCACATAGCATCACGCCACATTGCCAAGGGTCTTGATTCCAGTTGCTGTTGCGAGAAATGCGCCTGACGCGACGCCAACAAACAAACCATGTTCGACAAGCCCGGTCACGGCATCGAGATGGGCGGCCAGTCGGGCAGGATCAGGTATGACGCCCAGATGCGCGTCGAGGATCAGATTGCCACTATCCGTCCGAAACGGGGCGCCATCTTTTATACGTAACTTCATCTCGCCTATCACGCCCGCTTGCGCAAACGCTTTGGTAAGATTGCGCTGCGTGGCGGCAAGACCGAACGGGATCACTTCAAGCGGCAATGGAAAACGGCCAAGCGTCGCCACCGCCTTTGTTTCGTCGGCAATCACGACCATACGCTTGGATGCCAAGGCAACAATTTTTTCACGCAGATGGGCGCCACCGCCACCCTTGATGAGGCTGAGCGCGGCATCGATCTCGTCGGCACCATCGACAGTCAAATCAAGCTCTGGCGTCTCGTCTAGCGTTGATAGTGGTATACCCAGCGATGCAGCTTGCGCGCGCGTCGCCTCTGACGTCGGAACAGCGACGATGCTTAGGTTCTCCGCTTTCATACGCGCCGCGAGCAAATCCACGAAATGCTTTGCCGTCGACCCCGTACCGAGGCCAATCTTCATGCCATCACGCACGAGAGCGACAGCGCGGGCAGCAGCTTCGCGTTTGAGCGCGTCAAGGCTCATTGTTCCAGCCCTGCCAGCATCAGATATTTGATTTCGACGAATTCATCGACACCATGATGCGAGCCTTCTCGACCGAGACCGGATTCCTTCACGCCGCCGAAGGGCGCCAGCTCTGTTGAAATCGCACCAGTGTTAATACCGACCATCCCATATTCGAGCGCTTCAGCCACACGGAATACGCGGCCAAGATCGCGGGCATAGAAATACGCCGCAAGGCCATATTGCGTATCGTTTGCTTGTTCAATGACATCCGCTTCGTCCTTAAAACGGAATACGGGCGCGACGGGACCGAAGGTTTCATCTTTCGCCACAAGCATATTGCGCGTGATATTGGCCATCACTGTCGGTTCGAAGAAGGTGCGCCCGAGCGCATGGCGCTTGCCACCAACGACGATTTTGCCGCCTTTCGAAACGGCATCAGCGATGTGGCTTTCCACCTTCTCAATCGCTTCCATGGTAATCAAGGGGCCTTGCTGAACCCCTTCGTCCAAGCCATTGCCGACTTTCATAGCGGCAACGCGCTTGGCGAGTTTTTCGACGAATAGGTCGTAGATTTTATCCTGCGCGTAGATGCGGTTGGCGCATACGCAGGTCTGCCCCATGTTACGATATTTCGACAGCATCGCGCCTTCGACAGCGGCGTCGATATCAGCATCGTCAAACACGAGAAATGGTGCATTACCGCCAAGTTCGAGGCCTACCTTCTTCACGGTCGAGGCAGCCTGACGCATCAGGATCTTGCCAACTTCCGTCGAGCCGGTGAACCCGACAAACCGCACGCGGGGATCTGAGGTCCAGACATTACCGATGGCGGGTGCGTCGCCCGTAACAATGTTGATGACGCCCGCCGGAATGCCGGCGCGCTCGGCCAAAACGCCAAGCGCCAGCGCTGTGAGCGGCGTTTCGGGCGCAGGTTTGATCACGACCGTGCAGCCGACAGCGATGGCCGGGGCGCATTTGCGCGTGATCATGGCGGCGGGGAAATTCCACGGCGTGATCGCGGCGCAGACGCCGATGGGCTGCTTCATTACGATGATGCGCGAATCCGTGCGCGGCGAAGGCAATGTTTCGCCGTAAATGCGCTTGGCTTCCTCGGCATAAAACTCGATGAAGCCAGCTGCATATTCGACTTCGCCCTTCGCTTCAGCGAGCGGCTTGCCCTGCTCGCTCGTCATGATGAGCGCGATATCGTCCTTGTTCGCCATAATCAGGTCGAACCATTTACGAAGCAGCGCAGACCGCTCCTTAGCTGTCTTTTTTGCCCAGGGGCCGAAGGCCGCATGAGCGGCGGAGACAGCCATCTCAGCTTCAACGGCCCCTAAACGCGGAACGGATGCGATCACCTCTCCCGTGGCCGGATTGTCGACCGGATCGACCGGCGCACCCAACCATTCCCCGCCAATCAGGCATTGCGGGCGCAAAAGGGTCGGATCGTTCAGCTTCATGGGACAACTCCTGCCGCGAGATGGGCCGCGCGCTGTCTAGCACGCCTCAAAGGGCTGCCAAAGACCCCATCTGAACCAAGCCTATTTTGGCCGGGGACATTTATCGCGGACGGTCTGCTGGGGTGCAGACAACTTTTTCCTGATAGACGAAACAGACGCTGACAGCGCCGGTCCGGACCTCAACACGATAGATCCCGCCCTCGCGTTCATGGCGGGATGTAACCAGTGCATAATCACCCGGTTCCTGCTTGCCTGCCCCCTCGCCGGCCGGGAAACAGGCCGTCATGCCGAGCGTACCTTCCTTCTGAAGATACTGGCATGCCGTGACTTCGCCATTGGCCTTGTCGAGGCGATACAGCCGATTGAGGTCCATCTGCGGTGGCGCCATGAACTCATAGGGCGCTGCCTCAACCGGGACGGCCCATAAGCCGAGCACCATGGCGCATAGAACGAGACGCGGATCAAAGCGGCCCATAACGACGTCTCCAAAATCGAGCAAGGTCAACATCTCGCCGATTCTCGCGCCAGACGCCATGCCACAGATCGCAGGTCTGTTCCGTGAGAGCGATGCTTGACGGACGAAGCAATCCGGGCGACGGCTTCTTTTATGGCTCAGCTTTCCTCCTCCGGCGCGCCGATCGTTGTGTTCGATCTTGATGGCACGCTCGCCGATACGGCATCCGACCTTATCGCTACACTCAATTTCATATTGCAGCGGGAAGGGCTTGATCCTTTGCCGCTCGATGAAGCGCGCGACCTGATCGGTGCAGGGGCACGCGCTCTCATCGGACGCGGCTTCCAAGCGCAGCAAAAGCCACTGACGGCCGATCATCTCGAAACGCTTTTCGGCGCCTTTCTCGATCATTACGGGCAGAACCTCGTCGTCCATACCAAGCTCTATCCGGGGATTGTCGAAGCCCTCGACACGCTCGCGGCGCAAGGCTTCACACTGGCAGTCTGCACCAACAAGATGCAGGACCATTCCCGTCAACTGCTTGAAGCGCTCGGCATTCTCGATCGTTTTGCTGCGCTCGCCGGCCGCGACACCTATCCGGTGTGCAAACCAGATCCGCTTCACCTCACCCGGACAATCGCTGATGCGAAAGGCGATCCGCGCCGCGCCGTGCTGGTCGGCGACTCTAAAACCGATGTGGACACTGCACGCGCGGCGGCGATTCCCGTGATTGGCGTGGATTTCGGCTACACAGACACACCGATGGTTCGGCTTATGCCTGACAGGCTCATCAGCCATTTCGACGCGCTGGTGCCGGCGGTGCAAGCCTTGATCCGCGCATGAATCCGTCTCTTGGCACTCAGCAGGGTTGGTTACGGCCTCTGGCCGCCATGCTGCTCGTGCAAGTAACAAGCGCTTTTCTGTCCCGCCTCGTACCGACGATCGCGCCTGTATTGCAGGACGAACGCGGCATCAGCGAAAGCCTGATCGGTTATCTCGCCGGTTTTGCCACCATCGGCTCGATTGTCTTTCTTTTGGCGGGCGGTCCGATGATGCGACGGCTCGGTCCCGTGCGTTCGCTGCAATGGGGCCTTGTGGCAAGCGGTGCCGGGGTCGCGCTCATTGCAGCACCACAAATAGCCGCTTTATTCGTCGGCATGGTGTTGGTGGGCATCGGTTATGGCCCTTCGGCACCCGCAGGGACCGATGTCCTGCAACGCTATGCCCCGGCACGGCACCGCAGCCTCATTTTCTCCATCAAACAGGCGGGCGTACCGCTCGGCGGCGTCATTGCCGGACTTGCCCTGCCCGCCATCGTGACTGCGTTTGGCTGGCAATATTGCCTCGTTTTTGCAGCCATTGTTGTGGCCGCCTGCATTCTCGCGGTGCAGCCGATCCGCGGATCGATCGATGCTGGCCGGGACAAAAGCCAGACCATGTCATTTTCGGCCTTTCTCAGCTGGTCGAACATCATGGCACCGTTGCGGACTGTGTTTGCGACGCCCGCCGTCGCGCGGATCGGCATGACAGGGTCGACGCTCGCGATCACGCAGGGGGCGTGGTTTGCGTTTATGGTGACATTTCTTGTGTCGGAAGCAGGGCTTACGCTCACGCAGGCGGGCCTTCTTTTCGCCGTGATGCAGGCCACCGGCATTCCCGGTCGTATTCTCCTCGGCTACATCGCCGACCGTGCACAATCGGGCCGGGTCACCTTGATGCTTGTGGGGATCGTCTCAGCGCTGACGTCGCTGGGGCTGGTTTTCGTCAAGCCGGGACTGCCGATGCCGCTGTTGATCGCTTTCTTCGCCATTGCCGGGGTCACTGTTTCAAGCTGGAACGGGGTGCAACTGGCCGAGGTCGCCCGGCTTTCACCGCGCGAAGCCTTGCAAGACACGTCCTCCGGCGCGACCGTTCTCATTTTCCTCGGCTATGTCGTCGGCCCTGCCGGCTTCGCACTTCTGCAACAGCTCAGTGGCTCTTATGCGCCAGGGCTGATCGCCATTGCCGTTTTTGCATTGGCAGGAAGCGCCGTTTTAGCGAAAACGCGCTGACGGGCCGCGGAAAAGCCCTCTCCTGCCAGCGTCTCACCTTGACTTGAAAGAGACCGCCTTCTATCACGCCACCCACACGATGGGCGCGTAGCTCAGCGGGAGAGCACTCCCTTCACACGGGAGGGGTCACAGGTTCAATCCCTGTCGCGCCCACCATCGTTTTCAATGACAGCATAAAAACTAGGTATTTTCGCCCGGTCTGATCAACGGTTCACACGGGTGAAGCGATTAGATGCGCGTGCGGTTGCGGATCATGATCGAGTCGAACGCAAAGTCCGAAATCTGCCACCAGAGATATTCTTCGTTGCGGAATGCCATGTAATTGTCGTGCAGCTTTTTAAAGTGCGCGTTTTTGGCAGAGATTTCAGCATAGAGCTCTGTCGCGGCTTTGTAAGCGGCATCGACAATTTCCTGAGAGAACGGACGCAGCTGTGTCCCTGCTCGAACCAGACGTTTGATGGCGGGTGGGTTTTGCGTGTCGTATTTTGCCAGCATATCAGCGTTCGCGTAACCAGCGGCCGTTTGGAAAAGCGATTGATAATTCTTCGGCAACGACGCCCATTTATCTGTGTTGATGTAGAATTGGAGCGCCGTGCTCCCTTCCCACCAACCGGGATAATAATAAAAAGGCGCGACCTTATAGAAGCCCATCTTTTCGTCGTCGTACGGACCAACCCATTCAACCGCGTCAATCGCGCCCTTTTCAAGCGCCTGATAAACGTCGCCCCCCGAGACTTGCTGCGGCACGCAGCCAAGCTTCTGCAGAACTTCGCCGCCGAGACCGCCGATGCGGATCTTCAGACCGTTAAGGTCGGCAACGGTTTTGACCTCTTTGCGGAACCATCCACCCATCTGGGTGCCGGTGTTGCCGCCGGGCATCGCAAAGATGTTGTACTTTTTGTAGAAATCGTTGAGCAGGTCCATCCCGCCATTGTAATAGAACCACGCCTTCATCTGCCGTGCGTTCAAACCAAACGGCACACAGGTGGCGAAAGCGAAAGCCGGATCTTTGCCAAAATAGTAATACGGCGCCGTATGGCACATTTCGACAGTGCCATTTTGCACTGCGTCAGCCGCCTGAAAGCCGGGCACGATCGCATCGGCCTCAAAGACCTGAATCTGGAACTTGTTGTCTGATGCTTCCGCGATGTGCTTGGCGAAAACCTCGGAAACGCCATAAGTCATATCGGCGGATTTCGGAAAGCTCGACGTCAGACGCCATTTCACTTGTGGCATTGATTGAGCGATCGCAGGCGCGGCGACCGACGTCGCAGCGAGACCAAGACCGACACCATTCAAAAACTGCCGACGTTTCATCGCTCCACCCCGATTTAGGGCGTACACCCCGCCCTCTTTGCGCGATGATAGAGGTTAAGACTGCGGTTTCAACGTGACGACAGGACAACCATAGGTCAAACAAGCCTTCGTCGGGGCTGCAGGAGACCTGAAGCCTCTTGTGCCGCCTTTAAGCCTAAAATTCCGAAATCATTGATGTTTTACACCCGCCTTTGGGGCCTCAGCGGGCGTGTGAAGCCGCGCGCCCGGTTCGGTCGGCTGGTGACCGTTGCGTCGCAGGGCAATCGCGGCCAGGCCCTTAGGCGAAAGGCTGAGCGCTATCTTGACCCGCGAAACTGGTTCCATTACCGCTCAAACCCAGCAAGGCACCGAAAAAACTGGGCCCGGCGACAAGGGTGGGGATAATGAACAAGCTCCTTTGGGGCGCGGCGATCATCGTGTTGATGGTTATGATCGTCATGCTGCTGTTGCGCTATTGCAAGGCGCTGCTGCCCGTTGCCAAGGCCATCGATACGATGGACCAAGGGTTCGCCATCATTGCGAATTGGTTTGTCCTTTTGGCCGTTCTCGTCAGCTCGGGCAACGCCTTTTCTCGTTATCTCGTGAACCTCAGCTCCAATGCCTGGCTCGAACTGCAATGGTACATGTTTGCCGGCATGGTGCTTTTGGGCGGTGCCTACACGCTGCAACGCAATGAGCATGTTCGCGTCGACCTGATCTATGGGGCCGTCTCGGATCGGGCGCGGCATTGGATCGATCTCATTTGCGGCGTCTTTTTCCTGATGCCCATGTGCGTCCTGATGATCGCGTTCACATGGCCTTGGTTCGTCGACAGTTGGATGGCGAATGAAGCGTCCAACAATGCGGGCGGCTTGCTCCGCTGGCCGGTCAAACTTCTGTTGCCTGTTGGCTTTGGGCTTGTGCTGGCACAGGGCTTTTCCGAGTGCATCAAGCGCGCTGCGGCTCTGCGCGGCTTCCACGTTCATGAATTCGCTTATGAGAAGCCGCTCCAATGATCGACATTATCAAGTCCAATCTCGGCCCGATGATGTTTGCGGGCCTTGTGATCTTCTTGCTGATCGGCTACCCCGCGGCGTTTTCTTTGGCAGCTGTCGGTCTTTTCTTCGGCTTCATCGCGATTGAGTTTGGCGTTTTCGAACCAACATTTCTCGGCTCGATCTCCTTCCAACTCTATTCTATTATTTCGAACGATCTTCTGCTCGCGATTCCATTTTTCACCTTCATGGGTGCGATTTTGGAAAAGTGCGGCCTTGCTGAAGATTTGCTCGACAGTATCGGCCAATTGTTCGGATCGGTACGCGGTGGCCTGTCTTACGCCGTCATCCTCGTCGGCGCCATTTTAGGTGCGATCACGGGAACTGTCGCTGCATCCGTCATTGCCATGGGCGTCATTTCTCTGCCAGTGATGATGCGCTATGGCTACAATATGCAGCATGCCACAGGGGTGATTGCCGCGTCGGGTACGATCACGCAGTTAATCCCGCCTTCGCTGGTTCTCGTCGTGTTGGCCGACGTGATGGGCAAGTCCGTTGGCGACATGTATGCCGGCGCGATCGGTCCGAGCATCATGCAGGTCGTTCTCTTCTGCGCTTGGGTCGCAATTCTGAGCGTCTGGAAGCCGGAATATGTCCCAGCCCTGCCGCCTGAAGCGCGCACGCTGCGCGGCTGGCCCCTTGCCTTCAAATGTCTGCGCGGCATCGTGCCGTCGGCGGCCCTGATTTTCCTTGTGCTTGGCACAATCTTCATGGGTCTTGCGACGCCGACAGAAGCCGGCGCGATGGGTGCTGTCGGCGCGATCTTGCTCGCCGCCATGTATCGCACGCTGTCGTGGAAGCTCACCTATGAAAGCATGGCATCCACCATGCGCATCACTGCGATGGTCACGTTCATCCTGATTGGCGCGCGCGTTTTCAGCCTCGTCTTCCAAGGCGTTGGTGGCGGCCTTTGGATCGAGCACATGCTGACCGGCTTGCCGGGCGGCCAGGTCGGCTTCCTCGCCTTTACGATGGTGTTCGTCTTCTTCGTCGCGTTCTTCCTCGATTTCTTCGAGATCGCGTTCATCATCATTCCACTGCTCGCCCCGGCGGCGCAGAAACTCGGTATCGACCTGATCTGGTTTGGGCTGCTGATCTGCGCGAACATCCAGACGAGCTTCATGCATCCGCCGTTCGGCTTTGCCCTGTTCTACCTACGCGGGATTGCGCCGCCGGAAGTGAAGAGCAAGGACATCTATCTGGGTTCCATTCCATGGATCGTCCTGCAACTTATGCTCGTTGCGATTATGATCGTCTGGCCCGAAATGGTGACTTATTGGCTCGATAATCCGGTCAAGATCGATGCTGCCGAAGCGGAAAAGATGCTGAATAATTTGATGCCATCGCCCGACATGACACCGATCGATCTGGCGCCGCCAAAATTCTAGCCCGTAAGGCGCAATGGTGCCGGTATCACACACGCATAAAGGCCCCGTATTTCGATACGGGGCCTTTCTTATGTGCGTGACGAAGCTGCCCGCTCGAGATCGACCGGATCTGTTCGCCCCACATTAGCGGAACCATTCAGCCACCGTTCAGCCTCGCTTTGGCATGGTGCTTCCCATCGGAGGTTTCCATTCCATGCGCAAGACGCTCGCCGCCATCCTCACCGCTCTCACGCTCAGCCTTTCTTTGGGCCTGGCTCTTTCGACACCGGCGGAAGCAGGCTGGAAATGGAAAAAGATGAAATGGGTGCCCAAGCCCGGGCAGGAGTACCGCTCACCCTATGCACACAATCGCGGTTATCATTATGGTCAGCGCTACGGCTATGACCGCGGCTACGGATATGGTCGGAACTATGAACGCGGTTATGGTTATGGTCGGCCCTATGGCCCCTACGGTCAGGGCTATGGCCATGGCGGCTTTGGGCCACGCTATGGCTGGTAAGTCCTAAACGAAAAAAGCGCTTAAAGAGGACGAAACTGTCCGTTCACGGACGATGGGGCCGCTGCTGTCTGTTGCTCTCCTGCAACGCGAGACTTTCCTTGCGCTTGCGCGTTAACAATGCAGCAAAAGCAAGGTTGATAGAGTTGAAGCGTCTCGCTTAAAGAGAACTTCACTTTCCTCCGTGCCCAGGACCCAAAAGATGCGCCGTCTTCTTCTGTCTTCCGCTCTCGTCCTTTGCACGAGCGCCGCATTCGCGGCCTCGACCCACCCTTCGAACGCAGTGTTCGATCCGCTGACGCGCGAACCGATCCAACAGACGACCCGCGAATCGCAGCAGCCCAAGGCCACAGCCATACCGCGCGAGACCGTCCGTTTCGATGGAAAATACGCTCCCGGAACGATCGTCGTTTCAACCAAGGAGCGCCGGATGTATTATGTGCTGGGCGACGGCAAGGCGATCCGCTACGGCGTCGGCGTCGGCCGTCCCGGCTTCGAATGGGGCGGCACGATGACCGTGACCCAAAAGCGGGAATGGCCCGATTGGCGTCCGCCTGCACAGATGCTTCAGCGCCGTCCCGATTTGCCGCGTTACATGAAGGGCGGTCCCGATAACCCGCTGGGCGCGCGCGCACTCTATCTCGGGTCTTCTCTATATCGGATCCATGGTTCGAACGAACCGGAGACGATCGGTCAGGCGGTTTCGTCGGGCTGCATCCGCATGGTGAATGAAGACGTGATCGACCTCTATGGCCGCATCAAGGTCGGCACGCAGGTCGTCGTTCTACGCTGATACTTTAAATTAGATACTGACGGTAAGCCCCGCCTATGGCGGGGTTTTTCATTTGGGTCGCTTATGATCGCGGCTCTGCCCCTGCGTGGCGAGAGCGTCGCAATAAGTCTGCCAGCGGACCTCGTGCTCGCGACCAAGCTTCATCAGATAATCCCAAGTATAAAGCCCCGTATCGTGCATATCGTCATAGACGAGGCGGACCGCATAATGGCCGACCGGCTCAACTTTGAGGATTTCAACGTCGCGTTTGCCAGGGATGAATTTGCGCTCCGACGGGCCGTGGCCCTGAACTTCAGCGCTCGGGCTTTCGACCCGCAGATATTCGGCTGGGAGCGAAAACCGATCGCCATTTTCAAAGGCGATGCTGAGAGACCGACGGTCCGCCGCCAATCTAAGCTCTGTCGGCCATGCGTCCTCGCCATTTCCGGTCATCAGCACCCTCCCGCGTCATTGATACGCTCGCCTTGCGGCCCATATCTGTGGCAAGACACAGGCTGAGACAAGAACAAGCGGCACCACCCTGCCATGAATGCACAGACGCAGACCATCAACCCGTCCCCAGCGCTGATCGATCCGTTCGGTCGGCATGTGAGTTATCTGCGGGTCTCGGTGACCGACCGCTGCGATTTCCGCTGCGTCTATTGCATGGCCGAAAATATGAGCTTCCTGCCCAAGCAGGACCTTTTGACGCTCGAAGAGCTCGACCGACTGTGTTCGGCCTTCGTCGCCAAGGGGGTTAAGAAACTCAGGATCACGGGCGGCGAACCACTCGTGCGCCGCGATATCATGACGCTCTTCCGCTCGCTCGGCCGCCATCTCGACAACGGCGCGCTTGAGGAATTGACGCTGACCACCAATGGCTCGCAGCTCGGCCGCTTTGCTGCTGACCTTGCTGCCTGTGGCGTCAAACGGATCAATGTGTCTCTCGATACGCTGGATGAAGCCAAGTTCCGCGCCATCACCCGCTGGGGCGATCTCGCCAAGGTGCTGGATGGCATCAAAGCGGCCCAAAAGGCGGGCATGGCGGTCAAAATCAACGCCGTCGCACTCAAAGGCGTGAACGAGGACGAGGTTGAGCGCCTGGTAGAATGGGCGCATGGCGATGGCATGGACATCACCTTTATCGAGGTCATGCCGCTGGGCGATATCGAGCCCGAGCGGCTCGACCAATATTGGCCGCTCACGCAATTGCGCGCCCGTTTGCTCGACCGATACACGCTCGACGAGGTCGACTACCGCACCGGCGGTCCAGCCCGTTATGTCCGCGCGCGTGAAACCGGCGGGCGGGTCGGCTTTATAACGCCCTTGACGCATAATTTCTGCGAAAGCTGCAATCGCGTCCGCATCACCTGCACGGGGACGCTCTATATGTGCCTTGGGCAGGAAGACGCCGCCGATCTGAGGACACCTCTGCGCGCCTCTGCTGATGATGCCTTGATCTCAACGGCGATTGATGAGGCGATCGGGCGCAAGCCGAAGGGCCATGATTTCGTTTATGAGCGCGGTCGGCCCACAATCGCTGTCGGCCGCCATATGAGCGTTACGGGCGGGTAACCCCGCGAGCCATACGCTGATGACATGTCGCCCTGCTGAACGGGCGCTTCTGAGCGGGCCGTGAGCCTGTTACGCTCGTTTGCATGAGTCGCCCCTTGAGGGGCCTTGAGCCGGAACCGGGTTTTCATGATCTTCCCTGCCGCCCCTCGCAGCGCGCCCGAGGCCTGAACGCTCATGTCGGATTATGCGCGCAATAAGCGCGGTGTTCTTTACCTCCTCTTCGCCATGGCAGTTTTCGTCATCAACGACATGGCGGTGAAGATGGCTGCCGCATCGATGCCACCGGGGCAGATGATGTTCGTGCGCAGTCTCTTTGCCGTTCCGATGGTGTTCGCGCTCATCGTTGCATCAGGCGAAACGAAAAAACTACATTTTCTACTCGATCGCCTCGTTCTGTTTCGTGCTCTGTTTGAAATGATCGTCGCGATCATGTTTATATCCGCGCTTGCGCATTTGCCGCTCGCGGACATTACGGCGATCCTGCAATCGACACCGATCTTGATCACGTTGATCGTGGCTATGTTTGGGATCGAGCGGATCGATGCGCGGGGATGGCTTGCCGTTATCATTGGCTTCGTCGGAGTTATTCTTGTCTCTAAACCGACAGGAGGTGGCGATTGGACCTACGCGCTGGTCGCGTTCGGATCGGCCATCTTTGTCTCCATTCGCGATCTTCTAACGCGACGACTGCCTGCGCAGGTTCCCTCAATGGTTGTCACGCAAGGCACTACGCTGAGTGTTGTCGTGGGTGGCCTGCTGCTTGCTCCGTTCGAGACATGGGTTATGCCATCGGCTTCATCGTTTGGGCTTCTGGTTGTTGCTGCGTTTTTCGTCACACTTGGCAATGTCTATGTGATTAAAGCTTATCGCACGGCCAACGTCGCGATTTTGTCGCCCTTCCGCTATGCAGTGATTTTCTTTGCCGTTGTTCTAGGGTTTATCGCTTTCGGCGAAATACCGGACTGGCTAACTGTTTCAGGTTCGGCACTCATTATCGCCGCCGGACTTTACACAATCCTGCATGAGCGTCGCCGCATACGCGCACTCAATGCGCCAGCGACCGAACCATGAACGAGGATACGCAAAAAGATGTGGTGAAGCCCGGCATCTTCGTTCTCGTTGCGTTGTCGGCGTTGCAACCCTTTGCGTTGAACGTGATGGCACCTGCCCTGCCCGGCATGGCGCTGTCCTTCGATGTCGACTACGCAACGATTCAACTCACCTTAACCTTCTATCTCGTCGCGGTGGCTATCGCCCAGTTTTTCGGAGGCCCCCTGTCCGATCGCTTCGGACGCCGCCCCGTCATTCTAACATCCCTTGTCATGTTTTCGTTCGGTGCATTCGCGGCCGTCTTTGCCCATTCAGTCGGGGCCTTGATCGCTGCGCGCATCCTTCAGGCGTGTGGAGCGGGAACCGCTTTTGCGCTGGCACGGGCCGTCATCCGCGATACAAGTGGTCGCGATGAATCCGCGAGCCGTATCGGCTATGTCACGATGGTCATGGTCGTGGTGCCGATGATTGCGCCCTTGTGCGGCGGCATGCTCGACGAGCAATTCGGCTGGCGCAGCATCTTTGTCGTCGGTACGATTTTCGGTGCTGCGGTGCTGCTCTACGCCAGTTTGAAGCTCCCAGAAACCCGAGCTGGTCATGGCGTGGGCGGCGGCAGCCTGCGCCATGTCCTCTCAGCGTTCCCGACGCTGATCCGCAACCGGGGCTTTCTAGGTTATGCCGGCGCATTGGCATTCTGCTCGGCAAGCTTTTTCGGTTTCCTAGCGGCGGCACCTTATGTGATCGTCACCGTGATGGACCGATCGCCTGACGTTTACGGCGCTTATTTCGCGCTTTCGGCCTTCGGCTATATGGTCGGGAATTTCGTATCGGGCCGCTTCGGCCAGCGGATTGGCACCGATCGCATGGTTTTGATCGGCTCTATTATCTCGTCTTTTGCCATTTTCTCTGAGTTGGTCGTGATCTTTACCCTGCCATGGACGCCTGCCTCCTTCTTCATTCCCTTAATGGGCAACGCGATTGGAAACGGCCTCACCATGCCCGGTGCAACGGCGGGCGCGCTATCGGTACGGCCCGATCTTGCCGGCTCCGCCGCCGGTTTTGCCGGCGCATTTCAACTCGGGCTCGGTGCAGCAATGACCGTAGCGACGAGCCATGCTGTCGAGATTTGGCCTCCGAGCATAGCCGCCATCATGCTCGCCTGCGCGGTGGTCGGCATGATCTGCCATCTCTTTGGGCGACGCCGGGCTTAACAATAAATACCACTCATGGTGCTGACCTAAGTTTCCGCACTCCAAAACATGAATAAACGTCTAGTTGCTACAATCGAAAATTGTACGCTAAATTATTTTCAATTTTAGCGAAGCGCCCACTGGCTGAAAAACAGCAAAATATTAATCCGAAGATCTGAATCCGTTATCTTTTTTGCGACAATACTTCCTATTCAGTAGAATATCGTTCGCTCCTTTTCAGCACGCGATCACAAGCTTATCATCATAGAAATTTCTCTTAGGAGCTTTCACGATGTCTTTGACAACCAACACGATTGTTGCAAAACCCACAATCAACAGAATCGACCGTCGATCAGACAAAAAACGGTTTATAGGCGCAGGGAATTTACATAAGGATTTATTCTACGGTAGCGCCTTTCACGATGTCTATGATGGCAGGGATAATAACGACAGTCTTTATGGTTTCGACGGCAATGATTCATTGCGCGGCGGGAATGGCAACGATGCGCTGTATGGCGGCAATCACAAGGACAGCCTGTATGGCGATCTTGGCAATGACCTTTTAATGGGTGGCGAAGGCGATGATCTCCTTTATGGCGGTCTCGGCAATGACAGGCTGTTTGGTGAAAATGGCGATGACAAGCTTTATGGCGAAGATGGGAATGATGTAATTCTCGGCCGCAATGGTAATGATGAAATCTACGGTGGAAATGGGAATGATTTCATCAGCGGAATGGAAGGTAATGATAAGATTTATGGCAATAGTGGCGCCGATACGTTGAACGGTGGTGACGGTAATGACGCTATTTACCTTGGCCATTTCAATTCTGATAGTGATCTTGAAAACTGCAAGAATTTCATAAATGGCGGTTCCGGTAATGATGTGATTTACGCCGGCTTCAGTGACTTTCATGCAGATGGTGGTGACGGCTTCGATATCGTTAGTTTTAACTTTGCAGCCAAATCGAGTGACAGTCCCGCTGGAGTTATGACAGATCTGTCAGCGGGCACTTTTTCGTGGAATGGTTATACTTTTACATCTCATCTCAAGAATATTGAAGGCCTCATTGGGACAACACAAAACGATCAGCTTCTTGGCGATGGAAACGCTAATCTCCTTTCCAGCGGATCAGGCGATGACGAAGTCAGAGGGCTCGGTGGAACAGACACACTTATCGGCGGTGAAGGTAATGATACCTACATTTTCGAAAAGAAATACTTTTCAAAAAATTCAACTATTCGCTACGGATCCGGTCATGACCAAGTGATTCTTGCCGGGTTTGACCCAAAACGAAGCCAAGCTTCGATTAATCAAGTCCAAAACAGCAACAATTTTACCATTGATGTGACGGATCAGGACAACCAAAAATGGCACTTCCTCGTTGAAAATGGCTGGAAGGCTTATCGAAATAAGGATTTTGGTATTCTGTTTTCGGACGCGACTTTGAAATCGTTTACTGCAACAAGCGATACGAGAGGTTATTTCTGTCTTCGAAATCCCCCAGCTCAACAAAGCTATTGGGGCGGAGACTATAATGATTTTATGACCAATGGTTCTGATTTAAACTTTGAAGAGGTAACATCGAATGTCGTTATGAATGGCAACTGTGGTGATGACATCTATGAAATACGTGGTGTCGATGGCGATAGTGTTGTTAAAATCACCGATGATTGGACATCAGGCACAGATAGCAACTTGCTCCGCCTCAACAAAAGGTCTTTCGGCGACAGTGTTCAAGCAATCAAACACAACGCAAAACAAAAAGCCGATGGATCGTTCCTGATTCAAGGAAAGTATATCGATCTATATGTTCAAAACAGCCGCGGTTGGAACTCGCTGTCCTCGGTGAACATTCAACTCTTCTAAACAAAAAACCCCGGATGTTTCCACCCGGGGTTTCTGTTTCTTCAAACGCCGCGCAGGATTAGGTGCGCGTGCGGTTGCGGATCATGATCGAGTCGAAGGCATAATCCGAAATCTGCCACCAGAGATATTCTTCGCTGCGGAATGCCATATAATTGTCATGCAGCTTTTTGAAGTTCTCGTTCTTAGCCGAGATTTCGGCGTAGAGATCGGTCGAGGCCTTGAGGGCGGCATCGATGATTTCCGGCGAGAACGGACGTAGCTGCGCACCAGCCTGTGCGAGACGCTTGATGGCGGCCGGGTTGCGCGCGTCGTATTTTGCGAGCATATCGGCATTGGCGTAGCCAGCGGCGGTCTGGAACAGGGACTGATAGCTCTTCGGCAGCGTGGCCCACTTTTCCGTATTGATAAAGAATTGCAGCGCCGGGCCGCCTTCCCACCAACCGGGATAGTAATAGAACGGCGCAACTTTGTTGAAGCCGAGCTTTTCATCGTCATACGGGCCGACCCATTCAGCCGCGTCGATCGTGCCCTTTTCAAGCGCCGGATAAATGTCGCCAGCAGCGATCTGCTGCGGCACGCAACCGAGCTTCTGAAGAACCTGGCCGGCGAGACCGCCGATGCGCATTTTCAAACCGTTGAGATCGGCGACGGTCTTGATTTCCTTGCGGAACCAGCCGCCCATCTGCGTGCCGGTGTTGCCGCCGGGCATGCCGTAAATATTAAATTTCTTGTAGAAATCGTTGAGCATATCCATGCCGCCATTGTGGTAGAACCACGCATTGGTCTGGCGTGCATTCAGACCGAACGGCACGCAGGTGCCGAAGGCGAAGGCTGGATCTTTGCCAACATAATAGTACGGAGCCGTGTGGCACATTTCGATGGTGCCGTTCTGCACCGCGTCAGCTGCTTGCAAGCCGGGGACGATTTCGCCGGCTGCGAAAACTTGAATCTGAATCTTGTTGTCGGATGCTTCGGCGAGGTGCTTGGCAAAAACGTCCGATGCGCCATAGATCGTGTCGAGCGATTTCGGAAAGCTCGAGGTCAGGCGCCACTTCACTTCCGGCATCGACTGGGCGATCGCGGGAGCGGCGACCGTCGTGGCGGCGAGGCCGAGGCCAGCCCCCTTCAAAAACTGACGACGTTTCATGGATAGTTCCCCTGGGTAATGACGGTTGGCCCGCCTTGGAGGTTCGATGATAGGGGTTGAGCCGGTAATTTCAATATGGAAGCGGCAAACCGCCCAAATTGAAACGGTCGAAAGGTTTATTTCTTGGGCAGATTTTGGGCGACCACAGGCCTGCCACGGGACAGTTCCGCCGCGCGCTCTATCCCGACTAATGCCGCTTCAATTAAGGCGGGACGCACAGAGGCTATACCGCTGATCGACCAACCCCTTACTCGATGACGATGCGAGGGGCAGCGCGGCGAGAGGTCCCCTCCCCGTCGAGTTGAGCCTTCAAGGCCTCTGCAATTGCGCGATAACGAGCTGCATAAGGTGTATCGGGTGCCGTCGCGACTACGGGCAGGCCCGCATCCGATCTTTCCCGAATATCCAATTCGAGCGGTATTTCACCGAGGAACGGTATCCCCAGCCGCTCGGCCTCATGGCGTGCGCCACCATGCCCAAAGATATCGGAGCGATGGCCGCATTCCGGGCATAGGAAATAGCTCATATTCTCCACAAGGCCGAGGATCGGGACGTCGACGCGTTTGAACATGGCGATGCCGCGGCGCGCGTCGATTAGCGCTAAATCCTGCGGCGTGGACACGATCACAGCCCCTGCGAGCGGCACGGCCTGCGCCATTGTCAGCTGCGCATCGCCCGTGCCGGGCGGCATATCCACCACCAACACGTCGAGATCCCCCCATGCCACTTCGCGCAGCATTTGCTGCAAAGCCGACATGACCATCGGCCCGCGCCAGATGACGGCGGCCTCATCCTCGATGAGGAAGCCAATGGACATCACTTTCAGGCCAAAAGCTTCCAGCGGCTTGAGGATGCGGCCTTCCAGAACTTGCGGTTTGGATTTGAGGGCAAAAAGCTTGGGCAAAGAAGGTCCATAGATATCGGCATCGAGAATGCCGACCTTCAGCCCTAAGCCGGATAAAGCGAGCGCGAGATTGACGGCTGTCGTCGATTTGCCGACCCCGCCCTTACCCGAAGCAACCGAGATAATGTGCTTGATGCCGGGAACACCCGCCTTCTGCGTTGCGGCCTGCGCCTTTGGGCCGGGGCCTGCACCCTGCGGGCGCTCGCCGGTCAGCATCACAAGAACGGTCTCGACGCCGGGCAGCGTCTTCACCGCCGCCTCCGCCGCCTTGCGCGACGGTTCGAAGGCCGCGGCTTTCGATGGATCGGCGTTGATCGTCAAATAGACCTTGCCGCCATTGATGGCGACCCCGAGCGCAGGCGAAGCGCCAAGCGGCTGGCCATCGGGGCCTGAGAGTGACGCCAATGCGCGCCTGATGTCCTGTTCGGTAGCCACATGCTTCTCCTGCCGAAAATCTGCCGCGCCTTATGTCGGCCAGAGGCCGCCCCGGTCAATGCGCTGCGACAAACAGCGAACCTAATCAGTCACATTCACAAGCATCGCCGCGGCCTGCATCTCGCGCCAGCGAGCGGCACGGCGGGCGAGCGCCTCCTCGTCCTGCCCCCAGACCTCCATCTGGAAATCCTCATCCAGATGAGCCAAGGCCCATGCCTCTTCCGCCGAAAGCCGACCCTGCTGCACCGCCAGCGCGAGAAGGACGGAACCGGTCAAGGTCGTCATGACATGGAGTGCTGCCAAATGCATAGGCGACTTTACTTGGGCGACACAGCGCCGGATCGCATCAATCGTCTCGCCCGGTTGATCGACGAACATAACGCCTGCACTTAAGTTGAAGCGCGCGCCCCATCGTTCGCGCGCCCACTCTAGAAGCGGGTCCCATTGCGCCGTCTGCAAGGCGCTCAATCGCTCCGGGCCGTCGGCGCGATAACAAAGACAATCCGAGCCAGCATATTTGGCGATTTCAGCGGCGACAGCGTCCATTTCATTCGCAACACCATCGAGCGCCGAATTGACCATGCGTGTGAGTGGCATTTGCGCAGGATCGACGAACTCCCCAACACCATCCCATTCGGCGCGCAAGGCTTCGGCCAGCGCGGCATCGGCAAAAGCGAGTGGTTTGCGCGCCGGGGTAAAAGCAGGCCGCCCATCGAGCTCGAGATGATGCAGACCATCGCGTGTGACGCTTTTTGTCTCTTTCCAAAACCGGCGCGGCAAATGTTTCTTGAGGTCACGGCGCGCAAGCGCAACAGGATCGATAGCCTCGCCTGGCGTCGGCGCTAGATTATCAAACAGGTCGTTATTCATCTCAGGCCATCGCTTGCTTGAGTGCGATGCCACGCTTTGCTAGCAAGGCCAAACGCAACTCATCTGTCGAATTGAACAGACGTGCTGCACCTGCTTCAACGAGCGCTTCGGGCTTATGGTAACCCCAGCACACGCCCCATGCTTCGATCCCCGCGGCACATCCCATCATCATGTCAAAACTAGTATCGCCGACGAAGACCGCCTCCGCAGCCTCGCAACCCGTATCCGTTAACGCATTCAGCAACATTTCCGGATCGGGCTTCGACGCATTGGTATCCGCGGTCTGAACCGATGCAAATACACCGTGCCAATCATAATGATCGAACACCCGCGCAACACCGCGTCGGCTTTTACCCGTCGCTAAAGCTAACGTTAAACCGTCCGTTTGGCGCAATTCTTCGATCAATTCTGCAGCACCTGGAAAAAGTGGCTCTTTGCGGCCCGGCTCTTTGAAGATGATGTCGGAGAATACTTGGCGATAGGTCGCGACCATGTCTTCAACCGGACCATCTTCGCCCACAAGCGCAACAAATGTCGGTACGAGCGAAAGCCCCACCAACGATAAGGTCTTCTCGCGTGAAGGCGGCGGCAGCCCGTGGCGGCAAAACGTTTCGGCCTGCGCCTCGACAATCAAATTCTGGCTATCGACGAGTGTGCCATCGACATCGAAGATGACGAGCATGTTAGCGCTCCGGCGCTTCTTCGATAGGATCGTAGCGCGTCGCATCGAACCCAAGCAGGTTCCAGCTCTGCTTCATATGCTGTGGCAAGGGTGCTGTCACATCGATCAGCTTCCCCGTGCGCGGATGCGGAATCACGATTCGCCGTGCCATCAGATGCAAGCGGTTTTGTACGCCACCGGGTAAAGGCCAGTTTTCAATGTCGAAATATTTTGGATCGCCGACGATGGGATGACCTATATGAGCGGTGTGGGCGCGCAATTGATGGGTGCGCCCCGTCACCGGCTTTAACGACACCCAAGCCAATTTATTCGCAGCCGTTTCGACGACGGCATAATAAGTCACGGCGTGCGAAGCACCCTCCGTGCCATGCTTGGCGACATACATCTTCTGATCGCCATCTTCATCTTCGCCCTTGGCGAGATAGGTCGAGATACGCCCTTGTTTTACGCGCGGCACGCCGGCGAGTAACGCCCAATAGGTTTTGCGCGTATCGCGTGAACGGAACGATTTGGTTAAGGCGGATGCGGCAAAGCGTGTCTTGGCGATGACGAGGCAACCGGTCGTATCGCGGTCGAGACGATGGACGAGACGCGGCTTCTGCCCCTTGCTGTCTGTCAAAGCCTCAAGCATGCCATCGACATGTTTCTTGAGACCCGAACCGCCTTGCACAGCGAGCCCGAACGGCTTGTCGATCACAAGCACATCGTCATCTTCGTAGAGCGTGATCTTCTTGAAAAAATCGCGGATTTCCTGATCCGCTTTGGAGACGCGCGGACCTTCCGTCGGCGGCTCTACCCGCAGTGGCGGAATGCGAACGACCTGCCCTGGCTCGAGCCTATCTTTGGTTTCGACGCGTTTGCCATCGACGCGCAGTTCGCCTTTGCGGACGACACGTTGAATATGGCTGAAGGAGAGACCGGGGAAACGCGCTTCGAGAAAACGATCGACGCGCATACCCGCTTCGTCCGGCGTCACCGTGACATTCATCACACGCGGACGATCCTGGTCTTGATTTTGTTTGTCTTCTGTCACGCCAAACCCTTCGCCAGCGTATAGCCGATGAACAAAGCGGCAATGGAAAAAAGCACGGAGCCAAAAACATAGACTCCGAGTGCCGCCAGTCTGCCATCTTCCCACAACAAAATGGTTTCGAGCGAAAACGCCGAAAAGGTCGTATATCCGCCCAGAATGCCTGTCGTGAGAAAGAGACGCACATTGTCCCATTCGGGCGGCGCGCCACGGGACATGAAAAATCCAGCGATCAAGCCCATGACCAGCGAGCCGCTGATGTTAATGCCGAATGTTCCCCAAGGAAAACCTGTGCCAAAAGCGCGGGTTGCCGCGAGCGACAGTCCATAACGCGCGACAGCGCCAAGCCCACCACCGACAAAGATCAGGAAAGCGGGCGTCATCGCCTTACTTTAACCCGAGCATCAATTTGAGGTTTTGGACGGCGGCACCCGATGCGCCCTTGCCGAGATTATCAAGGCGCGCGACCAGAACAGCATGGTTGCGGACATCGTTGCCGAACACGCGCAATTCCATCTTGTCCGTATTGTTCAGCGCCTCGGGCTCAATCTTGCCAGAAGCAAGTGCGGCATCGCCCTCGCCCGGCACCGTGATCAAATCCGAACCTTCAAAATGTTTACGCAGCGCATGAACGAGATCGACCGTGCGCGGCGCGCCCGGGAGGCGGTCGAGATGCAGCGGAACGGAAACCAGCATTCCCTGATGGTAATGGCCAACAGAAGGAACAAACATCGGACGTGTCGTCAACTTCGCATAAGTTGATATTTCGGGCACATGCTTGTGTTCAAGGCCGAGACCGTAAATCTCGAAATTCGGCGCTTGGCCGCGTTCATGTTGCTCGATCATGGATTTGCCGCCGCCCGAATATCCCGACACGGCGTTGATCGTGATCGGGTGATCGGCGGGCAGAATTCCGGCTTCAATCAGCGGACGCAAAAGCGCGATCGTCCCTGTGGGATAGCAACCCGGATTGGAGACGCGCTTCGCTTTACGGATCAGGTCGGCTTGGCCTGCGGTCATCTCCGCAAAACCATAGACCCAATCGGGATCGACACGGTGCGCCGTCGACGCATCAAGCAGACGCGGCGCTTGATCGCCGAGAGAAGCGGCCAGCGCTGTCGATTCTTTTGCAGCGTCATCGGGCAAGCAGAGAACGACAGCATCCACCGAGGCCATCATCGCTTTGCGGGCTTCGGGATCTTTGCGCTTGTCAGGATAGATCGAGACGACGGCAACACTGGGAACATGGGCCAGACGCTCGCGGATGCCGAGCCCGGTAGTTCCGGCTTCGCCATCGATGAAAACGCGCGCGGTCATGATCGTCTCGTCTCTTGTTAGATATGGAATGCGGGGATAGGGGGTCGAACACCCCTAAATGTCAAATAAAAAGGCGATTCTTTCGGAAAAACTCGCGCCGTTCAGGCCGGGCGTCGCGCAAAGGCCAAACCAAGCCCGAGCAGCACCATCGCCCCGCCGGATGCCTCGCGCAGGCGGCGAATAAGTTCGGGCCGCGATACAGCCCCCGCTCTGATGCGACTTGCCGCAAAGGCCACCACAACATCGGCGAGCGTGTTTAAGGTCACCGAAATCAGGCCAAGGACGACGAATTGCAACGCAACAGCGCCCGCAGGATCGATGAATTGCGGGATGAAGGCTAGAAAGAACGCCGCCGTCTTTGGATTAAGCGCTTCAACCAGAATGCCCTCGCGAAAGGCGCGGCGAACGCCGTGCGGCGGCTCGACCATGACTGACAAGTCAGGCGCGGATTCACGCCGGGCTGACTGAAAGGTGCGCCACCCAATGAACACGAGATAGGCCGCGCCGATCAGCTTAAGCGCCGTGAAGAGTTCGGCGCTCGCCAGCACGATGGCAGACACACCCAACGCTCCCGCTATCACATGCACTGAACCGCCAATACCTGTGCCAAGGCTCGAGGCAATCCCCTCCGCCCGCCCACCCGACAGGGTCCGCGCCGCGACATAGAAAATGCCCGGTCCCGGTGTGATCGCGAGGATCAACGCCGCCGCCGTGAACAACGCGAGCTGGCTCAGCTCCGGCATTAGCGTGCGGGCATCGCCGTCTCGACGAGCCGGCCCCAATAGGAGACGCCCGCCGGGATCACATCGTCGTTGAAATCATAGGCCGGATGATGAAGTCCGGCGCTGTCGCCATTACCGATGAAGATCATCGTGCCGGGGCGCTCTTCCAACATGTAGGAGAAATCCTCGGCACCCATGGTCGGCGGGATGTCGGTCTGGACATTTTCCTTGCCTGAGATGTCGGAGGCGACTGCGATGGCGAAGTCCGTCTCCTTCTCGTGATTGAAGGTTATCGGATAGCCGCGATTATATTCGATACTGATCTTGGCCCCGAAAGCAGCAGCAATCCCGGCACACACCTCCCGCATCCGGTTTTCGAGCAGATCGCGTGTTTCCGGTTTCAACGTGCGACAGGTTCCTTTCAGCGTCGCCGTCTGCGGCAGAACGTTGAAGGCATCGCCGGCTTTAATCGCCGTGACAGAGACAACACCGCTGTCGAGCGGATCGACATTGCGCGAAACAATCGACTGCAGCGCAGTGATCAATTGGGCGACGATGACCACGGTGTCGATCGAATCATTCGGCTTGGCGGCATGAGCACCCTTGCCTTCAACCTCGATGGTGAAACGATCGGCAGCGGCCATCATGGGGCCGTGACGGACAGCGAAATGTCCGACTGGCAGGCCCGGCATGTTGTGCATTCCATAGACTTCCGTGATGCCGAAGCGGGTGATCAGGCCGTCATCGACCATAGCCTTTCCGCCGCCGCCGCCCTCTTCCGCAGGCTGAAAGATCACAACCGCGGTCCCAGCGAAATTGCGTGTCTCAGCCAGATATTTCGCGGCACCGAGGAGCATGGCTGTATGGCCGTCATGGCCGCAAGCGTGCATTTTTCCCGGGGTCTGGGAGGCGTAGGCCTTTCCAGTGGCTTCGAGGATTGGAAGCGCATCCATATCAGCGCGCAGGCCGATCACCTTGTCGCCGGGGAGACGGCCTTTGATGACCCCCACCACGCCGGTGCGTCCGATCCCGGTGACGATTTCATCGCAACCGAACAATTTCAGCTTGTCGGCAACGACACCCGCAGTCCGAATGGTGTCGTAATCGAGCTCCGGATGGGTGTGGATGTCGCGGCGCCAAGCGGCAACTTCATCGGCAAAAGAAGCCACGGAGTTAATGATTGGCATGGATATCCCCGTCAGAAACAATGTGGCGGAGGATTCCGCCTCCGCCTTATGATCTATTATGGGCAGACCGGGTGGGCAGGCAATGGCACCAGCGCTTTACGACCGCCTTTCCCGCGTTCTAGACTTTCGACTTACGGCCCCTTGGGGGCTGCTCAATCTCGAAACGACCCCAAAATGGGGCCAGGGGAGAAACATCCATGCGATTCCGTTCAGGCTTACTTGCCGCCTGTGCCGCTGCAGCGCTTGCGCTGTCTGTCGGCGTGACCTCAGCCAAGACACTCCGCTATGCCAACCAAGGCGATCTCAAATCGCTCGATCCCTACACGCTCAACGAAACGACCGCGAACGCGCATCTCGGCAACGTGTATGAAGGTCTGACCAAACGCGGCAAGGACCTGTCGATTCAGCCCGGTCTTGCCGAACGTTGGGAAGTACTCGAGCCGACAAAGTGGCGCTTCTATCTTCGCAAGGGTGTGAAGTTTGCGAATGGAGAAGATTTCACCGCCGATGACGTGATCTTCTCGGCCGACCGCGTACGCGCGACGGGCTCCAATTTCACGACACGCGTACCGAAAGATGCGAAATTCGTGAAGGTCGATGACCATACGGTCGACGTGATCCTGACCTCGCCTAATCCCATTCTGAATTCGCAATGGGATACATGGTACATCATGTCGAAGAAATGGGCTGAGGCGAACAACTCAACCGCACCGACGCCAGCTTCGGCCCAGACGCCAAGCTTCTCATCGCTCAACGCCAATGGCACCGGCCCGTTCAAGATCGAAAGCCATCAGCCGGGCGTAAAAACCGTGTTCAAGCCAAATGCCGGTTGGTGGGGCAAGCCTGAGCACAATCTGACGGAAGTCATCTTCACGCCGATCAATTCGGATGCGACACGCGTTGCCGCTCTGCTCTCGGGTGAAGTCGACATCATCGAGCCGGTTCCGATCCAAGATATCCAGCGCGTGAACTCGTCACCCAACGCGCAGGTACTGACCGGTCCCGAACTGCGCACGATCTTCCTCGGCATGGACCAGACACGCGACGAACTTCTCGAGTCCAGCGTCAAGGGCAAAAACCCCTTCAAGGACAAGCGCGTCCGCGAAGCGTTCTACAAGGCCATCGACATCGAGACCATCAAGTCGCGCGTGATGCGCGGCCTGTCGACTCCGTCGGCTCTGATGATCGCGCCAGAACTCTTCGTCTTCTCGAAGGATTTCAAGCGTCCGGCCTACGATCCGGATGGCGCGAAGAAGCTGCTTGCAGAAGCCGGCTATCCGAATGGCTTTGAAGTCGGCATGGATTGCCCGAACGATCGATATGTCAATGACGGCCAGATCTGTCAGGCCATTGTCGGCATGCTTGCACGCGCCGGCATCAAGGTGAATCTGAACGCCCAGCCAAAGGCGCAGTATTTCGCCAAGGTGCTGAAGTCGGGCGGCTACAAAACATCGTTCTACTTACTCGGCTGGACGCCAGGAACGTTCGACAGCCACAACGTGCTTTATGATGTGATGGGTTGCCGCGCCGATGGCTCGAACCGTGGTGAAACCAATCTCGGCAATTACTGCAATCCGAAGCTCGATGCGCTCACGGATCAGGTTCTGGTCGAAGCGGACACCAACAAGCGCAACGATCTTATCAAGCAAGCCTTCCAGCTTGGCTTTGACGATTATGGCTATATCCCGCTCCACCAGCAGGCGCTGGCCTGGGGCGTCGCCAAAAACGTCAAGGTTGCACAGCGCGCCGACAATTCGGTCTTGCTTTACTGGATCACCAAGGATTGATGCACACACCGTGACGGCGCAATCCGTCACGGGTTCCATTCCCGGCGCGGGCTAAGGCCCGCGCCCTTACGTTTAAGGATGCGCGCACTGCGCGCGCGAAAGCCCAACTACCATGCTTGCTTTTATTCTCCGGCGTCTCGCGCAATCGGTCGCCGTCCTGCTCTCCGTCGCGATCATCGCCTTTGCGATGTTTCGCTTTGTCGGCGATCCGGTGAACCAGATCGTCAGCCTCGACACGCCTGCCGAACAGGTTGAGCAGGTGCGTAAGGATCTTGGTCTCGACAAGCCGGTCTATATTCAATTTGTCCGCTATATCGGCAATGCGCTGAAGGGCGATTTCGGCCAGTCCTATCAATTCCGCCAACCCGTGACCAAACTTCTAGCAGAGCGCGCACCCGCGACACTCGAACTCGCTTTTATGTCGGCTCTCTTTTCCCTTCTCGTCGGCATTCCGATGGGCGTCTATACCGCACTTTACCGCGATGGTTTCGGTGCACGCCTTTTTCAAGCTGTTTCGCTCATCGGCGTCAGCCTGCCAACCTTTCTGATTGGCATTCTTTTGATCTATCTTTTCTCCGTGCATCTGGGTTGGTTGCCCTCTTTCGGCCGTGGGCAAGTGGTGAAAATCACCGAAAATTGGACAACCGGCCTTCTCACAATTTCCGGCATCAAGGCACTCATCCTGCCAGCGATCACGCTCGGCCTTTTCCAGATGACGCTAATCATGCGGCTCGTGCGCGCCGAGATGCTCGAAGTCATGCGGACCGATTACATCAAATTCGCCCGCGCGCGCGGCCTCAAAACGCGCGCGATCAATTTCGGCCATGCTTTAAAAAATACGCTCGTCCCCGTGATTACGATTGCCGGTTTGCAGCTTGGTTCGATCATCGCCTTCGCCATCATCACTGAGACCGTGTTTCAATGGCCGGGCATGGGCGTGTTGTTCCTGAAAGCCGTTCAGAACGTCGATATCCCGATCATGGCTGCTTACCTCATGATGATCGCAGCCCTGTTCGTTCTTATCAATCTGTTCGTCGATCTGCTCTATGCCGCCGTCGATCCGCGTCTGCGCGCGACCATCAGGGAATCGTGAGATGACGGAGACAACGGCCCAGCGCAAAGAAACGTCCATGCTCGCACGCGCATTTGATAGCGACCTATGGCATTCGTTCAAATCCTCTCCGATCACAATGCTGGCAGCCTTCATCGTCCTCGTGATGACGTTGGCGGCGCTATTCGCCCCATGGATCGCGCCAATGAATCCGTTCGATCCAGCGCAAGTTTACCTAATGAATGCCAACATTCCGCCGCGCTGGTTGAATGGTGGCGATCCGCAATTCCTGCTCGGCACGGACGATCAGGGGCGCGATCTCTATTCCGCCATCCTGTATGGTTTGCGGGTGTCGATCTTCATCGGCCTCATCGGTGTCGCCATTGCTTGCACGCTCGGCGTCACGCTCGGTCTTGTGGCTGGATATATCGGCGGGCGTGTCGACAGCTTGATCATGCGGATCGCGGATGTGCAGCTGACCTTTCCTGCGATCCTGATTGCGTTGCTGATCGACGGCATCGTGCGGGGCCTGCTGAAATCAGCGGCGCGTGAGGATATCGCTTTCGGCGTCTTGGTTGTTTCCATCGGGCTGGCCTTCTGGGTGCAGTATGCGCGCACCGTGCGCGGCTCGACACTTGTCGAAAAAGGGCGCGATTACATTCAGGCTGCACGCCTTGTCGGACTGCCCGCACCTTTGATTATGATCCGGCATGTTCTGCCGAATGTGATCGGCCCGGTGCTGGTGATTCTGACGATCAATGTCGGACTTGCGATCATCACCGAAGCGACGCTCTCCTTCCTTGGTGTCGGCCTGCCGCCAACACAGCCCTCGCTCGGAACGCTGATCTCAATCGGCAATCGCTATCTCTTCTCCGGCGATTGGTGGATCGTCACCTTTCCGGGGATCACGCTCGCTCTCTTCGTTCTTTCCATCAACCTTCTGGGCGATTGGCTCCGCGACGCCCTCAATCCGAAACTCCAATGACGCAACCGGTTCTCTCCGTCCGCGATCTTTCGGTCGCCTTTTTTACACGACGCGGCGTGCTAAAAGCGCTCGACCGCGTCTCCTTCGATATTGCGCCTGGCGAAGTGCTTGGCGTCGTCGGCGAGTCCGGTGCGGGAAAATCGCTCACTGGGCAATCGGTCATCGGGCTGCTCGAACCGCCCGGCCGTATCACGGGTGGCGAAGTCCTGCTACATGGAAAGCGGATCGACAATATTGCGCCAGACGATATGCGGAAAATTCGCGGCCGCAAGATCGGTATGGTGTTCCAAGATCCGCTAACAAGCCTCAATCCGCTTTACAAGATTGGTGACCAGATCACCGAGACTATCCTGACCCATCTGCCGGTGAGCGCAGCGGAGGCTCGCCAGCGCGCCATCGCGTTGCTCACGGAAGTCGGCATTCCTGCGCCGGAGCGCCGGATCGATTCTTATCCGCACGAATTTTCGGGCGGCATGCGTCAGCGCGTCGTGTTGGCGCTCGCACTGTGTGCAGAACCAGAATTGGTGATCGCCGATGAGCCAACGACAGCGCTCGACGTTTCGGTGCAAGCGCAGATCATTGCACTTTTGAAAAAACTTTGTCGCGAGCGTGGAACGGCAGTGATGCTTGTGACGCATGACATGGGCGTCATCGCAGAAACCGCGGACCGCGTCGCTGTGATGTATGCCGGGCGCATCGTCGAGATCGGGCCGGTACGCGAAGTGGTGCAGAACTCCAAACATCCCTATGCGCAAGGTTTGATGGGTGCGATTCCGACGCTCGAAGGAGGGCGCGACAAGCTCGTTCAGATTGAAGGTGCGATGCCGCAACTAAAAAATATTCCAGCCGGATGCGCATTCAATCCGCGTTGCCCACATGCGTTCGCGCGTTGCTTTGTCGAAAAACCGGATCTCGTACCGGTCGACCACAGTCGTGTGGCCTGTTTCCTCTTCGATGAAAACAAAGCGGAGAACGCGGCATGAGCGCGCTCGTAGAAGTCAAGGATCTGCGCCGCACTTTCGATGTGTCCAAGCCATGGCTTGAACGCGTACTCGGCCGCGAAGGGAAACTTGTCGTCAAAGCTGTCGATGGTGTGACCTTCAACATTCCCAAGGGAACAACTTTTGCGCTCGTCGGTGAATCAGGCTCTGGCAAATCGACGGTGGCACGCATGGTTGCAGGGCTTTTGCCGCCATCCTCCGGCACAATTAGCATCGATGGCGTCAAGCTCGACAAGAAAGATGGTTACCCGAAATCGTTACGCCGCCGTTTGCAGATGATCTTTCAGGATCCTTATGCGAGCCTTGATCCGCGCTGGCGCGTTGGCGACATTATCGCCGAGCCGATGCGTGCCTTCGATATCAACTCGACCCGCAGCGCCGAACAAAAGCGCGTTGCGGAATTGCTGAAGCTTGTAGGTTTGCATCCCGATTCGGCGCGGAAATTTCCGCATGAATTTTCCGGCGGTCAACGCCAGCGCATTGCGATTGCGCGCGCCCTTGCATCGGATGCCGAGTTCATCATCTGCGATGAACCGACATCAGCGCTCGACGTTTCGGTGCAGGCGCAGATCCTCAATCTGATGAAAGAGCTGCAGCAGAAGCTCGGTCTGACCTATCTCTTCATCAGCCACAACCTCGCGGTGGTTCGCCATATGGCGACGACCATCGGCGTGATGCATCTAGGCCGCCTTGTTGAGCAAGCACCGGCTGAAGAATTGTTTACGGCGCCGCGCCACCCCTATACGCGGCTTTTGCTGGAATCCGTGCCCGATCTCAGCATGAGCGGGCGGCCCCGCCGGTCCATGCAGGGTGAGATCCCCTCACCCATCCACCCGCCCCCAGGATGCGCCTTTAACCCGCGTTGCCCCTTCGCTAATGACCGATGCCTCGCGGAAGACCCCCCAGATATCGATGGTGTGGCCTGCCATGCGGTGCAGGAAGGCCGCATCAGCGCCAAAACGCCGCTCCCGGCCTGACTACCGCTTTACGACAAGCCACCCCATATTGATGATCGAGAAGGATTCGAGGGAACCCTAATGTCCATGATGAAAACATCCCGTCCCGCCCGGCTGGCCTTGGTGGCCTTTGCCACTCTGGCGTTGTCGGTTGGCCCCGCTCTCGCGCAGGCCGGCAAAGGCCAGAGCATGGGCAGCCGTGGCTCGCAGACTTATTCGGCTCCGCCCGCTACACAGACGGCCCCTAATCAGGCTCGTCCGATGGAGCGCTCGGTGACACAACCGCAGCAAGCACAGCCCGGTGCAGCTAATCGCCCTGGTCAGACGACACCCGCGCAGGCGCCGAGCTTCGGCAAGGCCTTGATGGGCGGATTGCTCGGCGGCTTCTTGGGCGCGGGCTTGTTCAGCCTGCTCTCCGGCGGCGGCTTTGGCGGCTTGGGCGGCTTCTTGATGACGCTGTTGCAAGTCGGTCTCGTAGCTGGCCTCGTGTTTCTGGTCATTTCGTTCTTCCGTCGCCGCGCTGCTGCACAGCAGCCTGCCATGGCGACGGCTGGCGAGGGCCCAGCACCGCTTCAGCGCGATATGATGCAGCCTCTGGGTGGCGGAGCCGGTAATATGGGCGGCTTCGGTGCCGCGGCCGGTCGCCCGATTGAAATCGCCGCTGAGGACTTCAACGCGTTTGAGCGTTTGCTCGGCGAGGTTCAGAGCGCTTATTCCCGTGAAGATGTTGGCGCATTGCGGACGATCGCCACGCCTGAAATGGCCGTCTATCTCGACGAGGGCATCTCGGACACGGCAGCACAGGGCAAGGTCGATCGCTTCGGCGAACCGAAATTGTTGCAGGGCGATCTGGCCGAGGCTTGGGCCGAAGGTGAGGACGAATACGCAACTGTCGCGATGCGCTTCGCCATGCCGGTCGCCACGCTTGACCGCGCGACGCAAAAGGTCGTCTCCGGCGATCTTAATGCGTCCCGTGAATTCACCGAGGTCTGGACGTTCCGCCGCACGCGCGGTGGCCAGTGGATGCTCTCGGCGATCCAGCAGACGGCGTAACGATGCAATCTGGGCGTCTGGTGGCGTGCCTTTGGGCAGGGATGCTCTCCCTGCCCGCCTCGGCACAAAACCCGACGCTCCAGCAGGCTTGGTACAATTTCTATCGTTCGCAAGACCCGCAGTTTCAGATGCAATGCGGGCTAGATCTTTACCGTTTTAATCGAACCGTGCTCGAAGGAATTACGGCATTTTGGTTCGACCCGCGCACGAACAACTGGGTCAAGCTCGAGCAACTCATTGCCAATCAGTCGCTTGTCTCGTTTCAAGGGATCGGGCGTCCTCTTGACAAGCTCGACCAGCTCGACATGAGTTGGTTCGCTCAAGCAGCTTACCAGCAGGGTGCGCCTGACGGCGCGGCGCTCGACGTCAATATGCAACAGCATATTCCGCAGCGCTATTTCATCGATATGCAAGCGGCCTATACCTATTCCAAAATCATCCCCATGACTGTCGTCCGCTTTACCGCCGGTGGACGGGCCATTTCGGTGACGCTGCCTGAAGCCCCGAGTACAGCCTCGCCCTGCTAATGCAATGCGCCCATGCGCTTAGGATTTGGCTGTTTCACATCTGAACGCCTAAGCTCTTCAGTGTGACCGAGTCTTCTCCCAGCCACGACACACAATCCGATCCGCGCAGCCGCCGGCGCGCGGAGGATTGGCGTTTCGTCACCGGGCATGGCCGCTACACCGACAATCTGCATAAGGACGGTGTTCGGGTCGCCTTGGTTGTCCGCTCGCCCCATGCACACGCCGTGATCCGTCACATCGACGCCAGCCCTGCACGCTCCTGTCCCGGCGTGCGCGCCCTCTTCACCGGTGCCGATCTCGCAGCCGATGGGCTTGGTGCCCTCTCCTGCTCCTTGCCTTTGCCCGGGCTTATCGTGCCGCAACGCCTGCCGCTCGCGACAGGCCGCGTGCGCTTCATGGGGGATCCTGTCGCGCTGATCGTGGCCGATACCCTCGCCGCCGCGCAGGACGCCGCCGAAGCTATTCTTATCGACTATGAAGCGCTGCCGCCTCTCACCGATTCACGGCACGCGCAGGATCGCAATGCGCCCTGCGTTTGGGACGAAGCACCTGACAATCGCGCTTTCGTCTATGACAGAGGCGATCCCGCTGCCGTTGCCGATGCTTTTGCGATGGCCGCACACATCGCGGAGATCGATCTCGTCAACAACCGCGTTGCCGCGATGGCACTCGAACCACGAACAGTGAGCGCGCATTACGATGCCGCGCGCGACCATTATACGCTGACCCTATCGGCCGCATCGATCCATCTGTTTCGTCCTGAAATCGCTGCCGTGTTGCGTGTGCGCGACGAACAGATCGACCTCATCGTGCCCGATGCCGGCGGCGGTTTCGGCATGAAAAATGTCGCCTATCCAGAATATGCCCTGCTGGCATGGGCGGCGAAGAAGACCGGATATACCTTGCATTGGACCGCCGACCGGATCGAGGAATTTTCTTCAGGCGTGCATGGGCGCGACAACATCACGCGCGGGCGGCTCGCGCTCGACGCGAAGGGCCGCTTCCTTGCGCTCAATGTAAAAACGATTGCCAATCTCGGCGCTTATGTGAGCTCGCTCGGACCGGGGTCGGCGACAACAGCGCCGACGCCGGCGATGGGCGGCGTCTATGCCATTCCGGCCGTGGCGATGCATGTCGAGGGTGTGTTTACTCACACGGCACCTGTCGACGCGTATCGTGGCGCGGGTAAGCCAGAAGCCAATTATCTCATCGAGCGATTGATCGACATCGCTGCGCGGCAATTCGGGTTCGATCCCATTGCACTGCGCCGGATCAATCTGCCGAAACGCTATCCGCATGTAAATGCGTTCGGCTATACGATCGACAGCGGCGCGCCGCGCGATCTTCTCACGCGTGCCCTCGTCCATGCCGACGTTAAGGGATTTCGCAAGCGCAAAGCCGAGTCCAAAAGGCGCGGTCGGTTGCGCGGGCTTGGGTTTGCGTTTTTTATCGAAACATCGCGCGGTCCTGTCGGGGAAGATGCGTGGCTCCGTTTGCAGCACGATGGATGCATCGATTTAGCAGTCGGCTCGCAATCGAATGGGCAGGGCCATGAGACGAGCATGATCCAGTTCGTTGCGGATGAACTCGGGCTGCCTTTCAACTCTTTCCGTTATGTGCAAGCCGATACGCGCGTTGTGCCAAGCGGCGGCGGGCATGGCGGCGCGCGCTCTTTTTCAATGGCGGGACCTGCTATCGCGTCCGCCGCGTTGCGTTTTCGTGCCATGCTCATTCATACGGCCGCACATTTGCTGCAAGCGCCCGAAGCGGAATGCACACTTTGCAGCGACGGCGTGCGGCACGAACCCAGCGGACGCATCATCAATTTATCGACGATCGCGCAGGAAAGCGGTGTGTTTGAATCCCATGCGCGCAACGAGAACGATCTCTATAATTTCCCGATGGGTTGCCATGTCGCGGAAGTCGAGATCGATCCCGAGACGGGGCGTACGGAGTTGATGCGCTATGCCGGCGCAGACGATTACGGCACGCTGATCAACCCGCTACTTGCTGAAGGCCAAGTACATGGCGGCCTCGCGCAGGGCATTGGTCAAGCACTGCTCGAAGAAATACGTTATGACGACAATGGGCAACTCATCAGCGCGAGCCTGATGGATTACGCCGTCCCGCGCGGTGACGATCTGCCATCTTTCAACATCGCCTTCATCGAGAATGCGACAAGTGCTAACCCGCTCGGCGTCAAAGGCGCGGGACAAGCCGGTGCCATCGCCGCGCCGCAAACCGTCATGAATGCGATCATCGACGCGCTGTCACCCTACGGCGTGGCGCATGTCGATATGCCCGCCACACCGGAGAAGGTTTGGAAGGCGATGAATTCCCAATGAGTATTGGCTCCAGTCGCTGAAACGCCGTTACAAGCCTAGGAGCGCGTCTTTCAGATCCTCGATCAAATCATCGCAATCCTCGACGCCGACAGAAAGCCGCACCAAACCATCATCGATCCCGAGGTCGGCGCGCACTTCAGGTGGCACAGACGCATGCGTCATGATGGCTGGGTGTTCAATCAGGCTTTCGACACCGCCCAGGCTTTCCGCCAGCGTGAATAATTGGCAGCGCTCAAGAAAGCGGCGCGAGGGTTCAAGACCACCCTTGATGCGCGCCGTGACGATACCGCCGAAGCCACGCATTTGACGTTTTGCGAGTTCGTGTTGCGGATGAGATTGCAAGCCGGGATAGATTACGTTTTCGATGGCCGAATGGTTCTCGAGGAACGCCGCAATCCGCAAGGCGCTTGCGCAATGTCGCTCCATGCGCAACGACAAAGTCTTGAGACCGCGCAAAGCAAGAAATGAATCGAACGGACCTGAGATGGCTCCGACAGCATTCTGAAGAAACGCCAAACGCTCGCGCAGTTCCGCATTCTCGCCGACGACGACTGTGCCGCCCACCATATCGGAATGGCCATTCAGATATTTAGTGGTTGAATGCACGACGAGATCGAAGCCAAACTCCAGCGGACGCTGCACATAAGGGCTGGCGAAGGTGTTATCTGCGACGAGCCAAAGATCGCGCCCTTGCTTTAAACTAGCAATGGAAGCGAGATCGGCCAATTTCAAAAGCGGATTTGTCGGCGTCTCCACCCAAATCATTTTTGTCTCTGGGCGCAGCGCCGCACGGACTGCATCCAGATTGCCAAGATCGATATAAGTCACATCAAGCCCCGCCGAGCGGCGCCGGACACGTTCGAACAAACGTCGCGTGCCGCCATACAAATCGTCGGAGGCTACGATATGGGCACCATGATCGAGCGTGTCGAGGATAGTCGCCGTTGCCGCGAGACCCGATGCGAAGGCAAAACCCTGAGTGCCACCTTCAAGATCGGCGATGCAACGTTCATAGGCCATGCGCGTCGGATTTTGCGAGCGCGCATACTCATAACCCTTGTGCTGCCCCGGGCTTTCTTGCGCGAAGGTGGAGGTCGCATAAATCGGCATCATGACAGCGCCCGTTGTCGGATCGGGCGATTGCCCGGCATGAATGCAGCGCGTGGAAAAGGCGAGACGATTTTTCATTGCGGTTTCTTTCGCAATTCGTTGATAAGGTCGATGCGGGTGACGAGTCCGAGAAACTCGTCGCCATCGACAATGACGGGGACGAGGTTGGCCGCAAACAGCGGCAACAATTCTGTGGCCGGGGAATTGGCTGCTAGCGTGCGCAACCGTGCCGTCATGGCGTCGCGCACTCTCGTTTCGAAGGCGCGAGGATCGGCTACAAGCCGATCCAGAATATCGCTCTCGTCAATCAGGCCGACGAGCTTACCATGCTCGATGACCGGCAATTGCGATACATCGGCAGCGCGCATACGTGCAAAAGCCGAGCGCAAAGTCTCTTCGGGTGCGACTACGATGGTGCCGCCTTCGGCGAAGCGATTGATAACGAGATCGCGTACGGTGCCAGTTGCGGGCCGGTCCAGCCAACCTTCCTGCGCGACAAAGGCATCGCTAAAAACCTTCGAGAGATATTTCGCACCGCTATCGCAAACGAGGGTCACGACACGTTTCGGCTCTGTCTGTTCATGGCAATAGCGCAGCGCTGCCGCCAAAAGCGTTCCAGCCGATGATCCGCCGAGAATCCCCTCCTTGCGCAGAAGATCGCGCGCAGCAGAGAAACTGTCCCTGTCGGAAATCGCGTAAGCGCGTTTGACAAGCGAGAGATCGCAATTGGGCGGTACAAAATCCTCGCCAATGCCCTCCACAACCCACGAACCAGCTTCAGTCATCTGGCCCGTATTCACGAGCGGCGCGAGAATGGAGCCGATAGGATCGGCGAGCACCATCTCGGTCTTCGGCGAATGGGTGCGCATGTAGCGGCCAATGCCGGTCAGCGTGCCGCCGGAGCCGACACCGACGACAATGGCATCCACATCGCCATCCATCTGCGCGAGAATTTCCGGGCCGGTGGTTGCTTCGTGGGCAGCGGGATTGGCCGGATTTTCGAACTGGTTGGCATAGATTGCCCCCGGCGTCTTGCCGAGAATGTCCTGTGCGAGGTCCTGATAATAATCGGGATGGCCTTTTCCAACATCCGACCGGGTCAGGATCACCTCGGCGCCCAGCGCTTTGGCGTGGAGCACCTTCTCGCGCGACATCTTATCTGGCACCACAAGAACGGTTCGGTAGCCGCGGCTGGCCGCGACGAGGGCAAGGCCCACACCTGTATTACCCGCCGTAGCCTCAATGATCGTGCCGCCTGGCTTGAGGCGGCCATCCCGCTCCGCCGCCTCGATCATCGCGCGAGCGGGCCGGTCCTTGATAGAGCCTGAGGGGTTCTGGCTCTCTAATTTAAGGAAAAGCGAGCAAAGACCGGTGTCGAACCCCTTCACCTGTACGAGAGGGGTGTGGCCGATCAAGTCGAGTGCGCCTTGCGCCGCCATAGCGGATCTCCTGTTGGCGCAATTCACATATCAGATGTTATTTTTATTTATACTGCATTATTTTAATGTTTAAATATATGCCCACACTCAACCGATGAGACCCGGTCCGGTTCGTCAGCTATGAAGCCCCGGCGCTTCTTGGCCGGTGCGGGCGACATATTCGAGATAGCCGCCGCCATATTGATGCACCCCGTCCGGCGTCACCTCGAGCACACGGTTCGACAGTTCCGCCAAGAAATGGCGATCATGCGATACAAAGAGCATCGTGCCTTCGAATTCCCGTAACGCGGCGATCAACATTTCCTTGGTTGCCATATCGAGATGGTTGGTCGGTTCATCGAGCACGAGAAAATTCGGCGGATCGAATAACATCAACGCCATCACGAGACGTGCCTTCTCGCCACCCGACAAAACACGGCAGCGCTTTTCGATGTCGTCGCCCGAAAAGCCGAAACATCCGGCGAGCGTGCGCAAAGCGCCCTGCCCGGCTGTGGGAAACGCATGTTCGAGGGTTTCGAACACGGTATGCTCGCCGTCGAGCAAGTCCATCGCGTGCTGCGCGAAGTAACCCATCTTCACCGCAGCGCCGATTTGTACAGAACCGGAATCGGGTGAAGTGTCGCCAGCGATCAGTTTCAAAAGCGTTGATTTACCCGCGCCATTGACGCCCATCACGCACCAGCGTTCACGGCGGCGAATAGTGAGATCCAGCCCTTCATAAATCGTACGGCTGCCATAAGCTTTCTTTACATGCGCGAGGCTCGCCACGTCGTCGCCCGAACGCGGCGCAGGCGGAAAGTCGAACGTGACCGACTGACGACGGCGCGGCGGCTCGACACGCTCGATCTTCTCAAGCTTCTTAACGCGGCTTTGTACCTGCGCTGCATGCGATGCGCGCGCCTTAAACCGTTCGATAAACTTAATTTCCTTTGCCAACATAGCCTGCTGGCGTTCAAATTGTGCTTGTTGCTGCTTTTCAGACAGTGCGCGCTGCTGTTCGTAGAATCCATAATCGCCGGAATAGGTCGTCAACGATCCGCCATCGATCTCGACAATCTTGTTAACGATGCGGTTCATGAATTCGCGATCATGCGACGTCATCATCAATGCGCCGTCATAGGCTTTCAGAAAGTTTTCGAGCCAGATGAGGCTTTCAAGATCAAGATGGTTCGACGGTTCGTCGAGCAGCATCACATCGGGCTTCATCAAAAGAATGCGCGCCAAGGCAACGCGCATCTTCCATCCACCTGAGAGCTTGCCGACATCGCCGTCCATCATCTCCTGCGAAAAACTCAGACCCGCCAACACTTCGCGGGCCTTGCCTTCGAGGGCGTAGCCGCCCAATTCCTCAAAACGGCCTTGCACTTCGCCATAACGTTCGATGAGCGCTTCGATTTGATCGAGCTTGTCGGGGTCGGCCATATCGGTTTCAAGCGCGCGCAGTTCGGCTGCCACTTCGCTCACATTACCCGCACCATCCATCACTTCAGCAACAGCGCTGCGACCGGCCATTTCGCCGACATCTTGACTGAAATAGCCAATCGTCGTGCCGCGATCGATCGAGACATTGCCTTCGTCAGGCGCGTCCTGTCCTGTCATCATGCGGAACAAGGTCGATTTGCCCGCACCGTTCGGGCCGACGAGCCCTGCCTTCTCGCCGCGCTGCAACGTAGCAGACGCTTCGATGTACAAGATTTGATGGCCGTTCTGTTTGGAAATGTTTTCGAGGCGGATCATGGCTTAGGCTATCTTGCAGGAGTGGAATGGGCATAGCCCTTTTTGACGAATTCCGTCCGCAGCACGAGGCCGCGCACGCCTTCGACATTGCATTCGATTTCTTCCGGGTTTCCCGTCAGGCGAATGTTCTTCACCTTCGTTCCACCCTTCACCGTGAGCGACGCACCTTTAACCTTCAAATTCTTCGTCACGATGACAGTGTCGCCATCGTTCAATTCATTGCCATTGCTGTCGCGGGTAACATCGGACACGGAGATTTTCCTTCGGGATGCAAACGAAAAGAGCCGCCACAATGTGGCGGCCCTTGAATTGCGAGTTTCGCAACGCGATTAGCGCTTCGAGAACTGGAACGAGCGACGAGCCTTCTTGCGGCCGTACTTCTTACGCTCGACCACACGGCTATCGCGGGTGAGGAAGCCGACCTTTTTAAGGATCGAACGGAGTTCCGGCTCGTAATAAGTGAGTGCCTTGGCGATGCCATGACGGACCGCACCGGCCTGACCCGAGAGACCGCCGCCAGCCACCGTCACGACGATATCAAAAGCGTCCATACGGTTGGCGATGAGCAAAGGCTGCTGCAGGATCATGCGCAACACCGGACGAGCGAAATACACGTCGAGCTTGCGATCATTGACGGTGATCGTGCCCTTGCCGGGCTTGATCCACACGCGGGCGACCGCGTCTTTGCGCTTGCCGGTCGCATAAGCGCGGCCTTGCGCATCGAGCTTCTGAACGTGAACGGGAGCCTCAGCCGGAGCCGATGAACCCTTGAGATCCTGGAGGGACGAAAGCGTAGCCATGATCAAGCGCCCACATTCTTACGGTTGAGGACGGCAACGTTCACCACTTCAGGGTTCTGCGCCGCATGAGGATGCTCGGTGCCCTTATAGACACGGAGATTGCCGAGCTGACGGCGGCCGAGCGGACCGCGCGGAAGCATACGCTCCACAGCCTTCTCGACGATACGCTCAGGAAAACGGCCTTCGAGAATGAACTTGGCCGAACGTTCCTTGATACCGCCCGGATAGCCGGTGTGGTGATAGTAATTCTTCTGTTCGCGCTTGCGACCAGTGAACACCACCTTCTCAGCGTTGATGACGATGACGTTGTCACCGCAATCGACGTGGGGGGTGAAAGTCGGCTTATGCTTGCCGCGCAGGCGAAGAGCGATAATCGAAGCAAGGCGGCCCACAACGAGGCCCTTGGCGTCGATCACGATCCACTTCTTCTCCACCTCGGCGGGCTTGGCCACAAAGGTATTGGCCGTGAGAGAGCTCATGGTCTTGTTTCCGTTTGTAAAAACAAACCGCGCGGAACGGGTCCCGCGCGAACTGAGGCTGCGTATAAGGGCTCGGCACGGCCGCGTCAACCCGTTTCGTTGCATTCATAGATCCGAAAAGCGTTGCAAAATATAGATGTTTTGAATGCGGTATTATTTTACCACGATCTTTGATACCTCCCCTCGCCTTTTGGAGATGTCAGCACTAATAACAGGCTAGCTAATAGGCAGACCCAATTCCACAGACAGATATGGGATTTGAGATGAAGACGCTCGACGGGATGATTGAGGCCATCGGCAACACGCCGCTGATCAAGCTCAAAGCCGCATCGGAGCGGACGGGCTGCACCATTCTCGGTAAGGCCGAATTCATGAACCCGGGCCAATCGGTGAAGGACCGCGCGGCGCTTTTCATCATCAGGGATGCCATCGCCAAGGGTACGCTGAGACCTGGCGGCACCATCGTCGAGGGTACGGCCGGCAATACCGGCATCGGCCTCGCATTGGTCGCCAATGCGTTGGGCTTCAAGACGGTGATCGTCATCCCGGACACGCAATCGCAAGAGAAGAAGGACATGCTGCGGCTCGCGGGCGCCACGCTCGTTGAGGTTCCAGCCGTCCCCTACGCCAATCCAAACAATTATGTGAAGCTCTCTGGGCGTCTCGCCGCGCAATTGGCGCAGGACAATCCCGCCGGGGCCGTCTGGGCCAATCAGTTCGACAATGTGGCCAACCGGCAGGCCCATATCGAAACGACCGGGCCTGAAATCTGGGATCAAACCGATGGCAAGGTCGATGCTTTCATCTGTGCCGTTGGAACTGGCGGCACGCTGGCAGGAACCGGCATGGCGCTGAAGGCCCGGAACCCCAAGATCCGGATCGGCCTCGCCGACCCGATGGGGGCGGCGCTTTACTCTTTCCATACGACAGGAGAGCTGAAAGCGTCGGGGTCGTCGATTACAGAAGGCATCGGACAGGGCCGCATCACGGCCAATCTGGTCGACGCACCTATCGATGACGCGTTCCAAATCCCGGACGAGGAAGCAATTCCACTGACCTTCGAATTACTCGAAAAGGAAGGCCTGTGTCTGGGCGGATCGTCCGGCGTGAACGTGGCCGGTGCCATTCGGCTTGCCGAGAAACTAGGTCCAGGCCACACGATCGTGACCATCCTATGCGACTATGGCACTCGCTATCAGTCGAAGCTCTTCAATCCAGACTTCCTGCGCTCGAAAGGCCTGCCGGTACCGGAATGGCTGGCTCATCCGGCGCATATCGCGCCGCCCTTCATCACGCCGTAAGCTCACCTATTGAATCTAAGGAATGGCGTAAGTTCCTGTAATATGAGCGACTAATTCCGTTTCACCTTCGGAACGCAAAGCCACCTCGCCCATCGCCAGTCGACGCCCGACCTTGAGCAAACGACATTCGCCGATCAAGGGGCGTGGTGCAGGCTTACGCAAGAAATTGACGTTGAAATTGGTCGTCACCGCCAAAGGCACATGGCCGATCGTGGCCAGCAGCGCGACATAGAGCGCCAGATCGCCCAAGGTCATCATGGCGGGACCCGAGATGGTGCCGCCCGGCCGTAACTGGCTTTCATGATAGGCCATCCGCATAGTCGCCGATTGGGGGGCGCAATCGAGGATCTCCCAGATCTTTCCGTGCACGAAGATCTGCGGGAAATCCTGCTCCAGAAAGATTTCGATCTCTTCGCGGCTGAGGCCGACGGGTTTCGACATCGGGGGCGCTCCTAGCTGCCTTCATAAGAAGACCATCGTTCCATGGTTAGAAGGCCCGCGGCTGGCTGTGAAGGGGTGCGATTGACGGATCGCGGCCTCTGGCCCATCGTTTTCGCATGGATGAACAGCCCCTTCTTCGCCACGATGCCGATGGCATCGCGACCCTCACGCTGAACCGGCCCGGGCGGCGCAATGCACTGTCTGAAGGGCTGATCGCAGCCCTCACTCAGACGCTCGACGCGATTGCGGCTGATCGGGACGTCCGTGCCGTCATCATTGCGGCAAATGGGCCGGTGTTTTCATCCGGTCACGATCTCAAGGAGATGACTGCAAGGCGTGCTGATTCCGACAGGGGGCGCGCCTATTTCACCGATATTCTAGCTTCTTGTGCTGGAATGATGATGCGGATTGTTAATCTTCCGCAGCCTGTCATTGCCGCCGTTGAGGGCGTCGCCACGGCGGCGGGATGCCAACTCGTCGCCTCTTGCGATCTAGCAGTAGCAGGGACGAAAGCGCAATTCTCGACGCCCGGCGTCCATATCGGCCTCTTTTGCTCGACGCCGATGGTGGCGCTCTCCCGCAATGTCTCGCGCAAGCACGCGATGGAGATGCTGCTTCTGGGCGAAATGGTGGATGCAGCGCATGCGGCCAATATCGGCCTCGTCAATCGCGCCGTGGCATCTGGCGAAGCATTGGCGGAGGCGGGCCGCATGGCGGCCATCATCGCTTCCAAATCGCCCTCCGTGCTCAAGATCGGCAAACGCGCTTTCTACGACCAATTGGAACGACCTCTTGCTGAGGCTTATGTCGAAGCCTCGCGCGTCATGGTCGAGAACATGTTGGCGCGTGATGCCGAGGAAGGCATCGGTGCCTTTATGGAGAAACGACCGCCGGTCTGGAGTTGAAGGCCCATCGTTAGACGTTTAAGAGTTTTCTCATGACATTCGATCCGAAGCGCCACGATCACTATTCAGACGATCTCATCCGCAGCATTATGCGCGAGACGAAGACGATTGCGCTTGTTGGCGCTTCAAACAACGATTCAAGACCTAGCTGGATCGTCATGAAATACCTCAAAGAAAGAGGCTACACGATCTATCCAGTGAACCCCGGCTTAGCCGGCCAAGAGATCCTTGGCCTGCCTGTTTATGCATCCCTCAAGGACGTACCGCAGCCGGTCGACATGGTCGAAATCTTCCGCAATTCGCAAGCCGCTGGCCCCATCACAGATGAGGCGCTGGCTTTGCCTGTGAAGCCGAAAGTCATCTGGATGCAGCTCTCTGTCCGCAATGACGAAGCGGCGGCGCGGGCAGAGGATCAAGGCGTGACCGTCATCATGCACCGCTGCCCGAAGATCGAGTATGGTCGCCTCTCCGGCGAGATCGGCTGGCAAGGGATCAATTCGAGGATTCTGTCGGCGAAAAAACCGATTATGAGCGGCAAGGGCATCCAGAAGCGGACGATCGGCCCGGCCTATCCGACCAAACCAAGTTAATTTCGCAACGCCGAGACGATATCGGTCTGGCTAAAATCCCGTCCGACATAAAGCAGCGGGCAATTATTGGTTTTGGCGGCCTCGTACGCGAAGCAGTCACCGAAGTTCAGTCCCGCAGGGTGAACGCCCTTGCCCCATCGGCGGTAGACCTCGGCAATCCGGAACGCGACTTCTGGCGTGACATCCAGAATACGGATGTCGAGGCGATCCAAAAGCGAGACAACGTTCTCGAAGATTCCTCGGCTCTGAGCGACGATCAGCAACTCTGTCAGGGTACCAGCGGACATCAGCAACTCAGTCGAGGATGTCAGGACTTTACGACACCGATCCCTCGCAAGCTCATTTTGTGCGATTGCCAAAATGGCCGAGGAATCCACGACGATCATCTGGGAAGACCCTTCTCATCATAGAGAAAGTCTTGGCTGTGCCCGGCATCGGTTGACCAGTTTTCACGAACGGAAACCGGAATTGAAGCCACGAACTCATCGATGATCTTCAGTCGCTCCTCTGGCGTTAGCTTCTTTTGTGCGGCCACCAGCCTCACCGCAGGCTGGCCATGGCGGGTCAGGATGACCTCCTCCCCGGCCTCAGCGCGGCGGACGAGTTCTGTGAGCTGGGCTTTCGCATCAGAAACGGATACGCGCATGGCGAACTCTCCTAAGGTTATCTATTTTGGTCTATTGAATGGTTCAATTCAACATCCAATTGACCGCGCTTATGGCGTTCTATAAAACGAACGAACAGACCGATTTATCCTCATAGCCGGAGCTTCCGATGTCCGACCTGCAGACCCCCGGTTTCGCCACCCTCGCCGTCCATGCCGGTGCCCAACCCGACCCCGCAACCGGTGCGCGCGCTACGCCGATCTATCAAACGACGAGCTTCGTGTTCGACGACGTCGATCACGCCGCTTCACTGTTCGGTTTGCAAGCTTTCGGCAATATCTACACTCGCCTTGGCAACCCGACCTGCGCCGTCCTTGAGGAGCGTGTTGCGGCGCTTGAAGGGGGCACGGCTGCACTCGCCGTTGCGTCGGGCCATGCTGCAGAATTTCTCGTGTTCCACACGCTGATGCAACCGGGCGATGAATTCATTGCCGCTAAGAAGCTTTATGGCGGCTCCATCAACCAGTTCAATCACGCTTACAAGAATTTCAACTGGAATGTCGTGTGGGCCGATTCCGACGATGTGTCGTCCTTCGAACGTGCGATCACACCGAAGACGAAAGCGATCTTCGTCGAGTCAATCGCCAATCCGGGCGGCGTTGTCACAGACATTCAGGCCATTGCGGACATCGCGCACAAGCACGGCATTCCGCTGATCGTCGACAACACGATGGCGACGCCTTACCTCATCCGCCCGTTCGAACATGGTGCCGATATTGTCGTCCATTCAGCGACGAAATTCCTCGGCGGCCATGGCAATTCGATCGGCGGCCTCATCGTGGATGGCGGCAAGTTCGATTGGGTGAAGACAGGGCGCTATCCGATGCTGTCGCAACCGCGCCCCGAATATAATGGGATGGTGCTTGGCGAAACCTTCGGCAATTTCGGTTTTGCGATCGCGTGCCGCGTTCTCGGCCTGCGCGACCTCGGTCCGGCACTTTCACCCTTCAACGCCTTCATGATTTTGACTGGCATTGAGACGCTGCCGCTGCGGATGCAACGCCATTCCGACAATGCGCTTAAGGTGGCCGAACATCTCGCCAAACATCCAAAGGTGGATTGGGTTTCGTATCCCGGCTTGCAGGGTGACAAATACCATGCGCTCGCAAAACGCTATTCCCCCAAGGGCGCGGGCGCGGTCTTCACCTTTGGCCTCAAGGGCGGATACGAAGCCGGGATCAAACTCGTCTCACATCTCCGGCTCTTTTCGCATCTTGCCAATATCGGCGATACGCGTTCACTCGTGATCCACCCCGCATCGACCACCCATCGCCAATTGACCGATGATCAGCGCAAGCAAGCCGGCGCAGGGCCTGAAGTGGTGCGTCTGTCGATCGGCATCGAGGATGTCTCCGACCTCATCGCCGATCTCGATGATGCGCTCGCGCTCACCTAAAGGCTGCCTCATTGACTACGCGAAGGCCCGCCGCGTGCGGGCCTTTTTGTGTCTTCTGGGGCCTTTGTTGCGTGGGCAGGACGTTACCGCATAAAAACTGCGCCCCCTTGATGCAAGGAAGCGGCCGGTCAACGGACTGCCTCGTCGGCTACGAGCATGCAATAGGTTTTCAGGGCGCATCGCCTCCATTAAAACAGCATTATGACAAGCGAATCGTATGTCGTACGGCCCAACCCTGACGACCCGGCCCTAACGCGCGTCGTATCGGGCGTCGATGAGACGGGGCACCCTGTCACCACGCGTGTGACCGTCGAACGTGCGCTGACGCTCTACCTCAATGCACGCGAAATCGTCACCATGATGACGATCCTCGATTATCCGGCGGAGCTCGCAGTCGGGTATCTCCTCAATCAGGCCATGCTCAAGCCTGACGATGTAGTCACCGGCATCGACTATGATGAGGATCTCGGTGTCGTGATCGTTCGCACGGACACCGAAACCAATTTCGAAGACAAGCTCAAGAAGAAGACGCTGACATCGGGCTGCGCGCAAGGTACTGCGTTCGGAGATTTGATGGAGGCGCTTGATACGGTTGAACTGCCGAAAACCGAATTTCGCACAAGCTGGCTGTATCGTCTGACCCATGCAATCAACACGACACGATCTCTTTATCTTGAGGCAGGCGCGATCCATGGTTGCGTGCTGTGCGAGGAAGATCAGCCGATCGTCTATATGGAAGATGTCGGACGCCACAACGCGGTCGACAAGATTGCCGGCTGGATGTTTCTCAACAAAGTTTCAGGCAACAATAAAAGCTTCTACACCACCGGCCGCCTAACATCAGAAATGGTCATAAAGACTGTTCGCATGGGCATTCCGGTGCTTGTGTCACGTTCGGGTTTTACCGCATGGGGCGTGGATCTTGCGCGGCAAACGGGGCTCACTTTGATCGGGCGAGCACGCGGCAAACGCTTCGTTGCGCTCGCAGGCGAAGATCGCATCGTTTTCGATCAAGATCTCTCTTATGTTGCCGATGAATCGGCCAAGGCGCGGCGGAAGGGCGCGGCAGGTGATGAGTGAACGCGTAAACAGTGAACGTGTCCTTGGAGTTCTTCTCGCCGGAGGCCTCGCGCAACGTATGGGCGGCGGCGACAAGCCTTTGAAGACAGTCGCGGGAATTTCTATTCTTGACCGCGTGATCGGGCGCATGGTGATGCAATGCGATGGATTAATCCTCAACGCGAATGGCGATCCGTCGCGGTTTGAATTCACCGGCCTGCCCGTCGTGCCGGATGTTCTGCCCGATTATGCGGGCCCACTTGCGGGTATTTTGGCCGGCATGGACCACGCGGCAGCGCATGGGTTTCATTCCATTCTCACCGTTTCCGCCGACAGCCCGTTTTTGCCGCGCGACCTCGCGCTGCGCTTGATCCTTGAGCGTCGCGGCCAGAAGCTGAAACTCGCTTGCGCGAAATCGGGCGGGTTCACCCATCCGCCGATTGGTCTTTGGGATGTCGATCTAAGGCATGATTTGCGCGCCGCATTGCTCGAGGGCGAACGCAAGATTGACCGCTGGACGAAGCGGCATGGTGTCGCGGAGGTTGATTGGCTGGTCGTTCCTTATGATCCATTCTTTAATGCCAACACGCCGGGCGATCTCACGGCAGCCGCGGCCATTGTGGCGCGCCATCCAGATGCTTGAACAAGAACGATTCAAGCTCTAAAAAGGCGTTAGAAATCTTAAGGGGGACGGTCCCATGAACGCATTCCTGCTTTCAGTCGTAGCCGCGGTCGGCGTGGCTGTTGGTTCTTATTTTGTCGTCAATGCCGAATGGCAGAAGCCCGCCTACGAAGCCTATACGACAGGTGGGGCACGCGTGGGCTATGCTGGCGACAATCTCGTCGGCAAAGATTGGCCGGGCATGTATAAGCTCGATCAAAAATCCGGCTCATAAAAGAGCGGCATAAGATAGAAAACCGACAGTCTCGCCCGGAGCGAGGCTTTCGGCCTCTTCGGGAAGAACGATAAGGCCATCGGTCTCAGTCAATGACGACAGAACCCCCGCACCATCGCGGGGGTGTTTTTTTGCGTGAACCTGACCGGCCTCATCGCGCGCTAGCGAAACGCGGACAAACTCCCGCCGACCCGGTTTCTTGCGATAGGAAAAATCTGCGATTACAGGCAAGGGCAGCGGCGGCTCGTAAAGCGCGCCAGACAGCGCGGCCACAAGCGGGCGAACGATCGCTGAGAAGGTTACGAACACGGCCACGGGATTGCCCGGAAGGCCAACAAAGGCAGCATGATCGACGACGCCCATGGCTACAGGACGCCCGGGCTTGATCCCAATCCGCCAGAAGGTCAGCGCGCCCGCATCTTCAACCGCGCCTTTGACATGATCTTCCTCACCCGTCGAGACGCCGCCCGACGTGAGAATGAGATCATGATCGCCTGCACGCCCCAAAGCCGCAGCGATCATGGCACGATTGTCCGGCAGAATGCCGAGATCTGTGACGTTTGCGCCAAGCTTTTGACAGAGAACGCGCAGGAGTGCGCGATTGGAATCATAAATCCCGGCCGGTCCAAGAGGCTGACCCGGTTCAGTCAATTCATTGCCGGTCGAAAAAACGGCGATGCGGAGACGGCGATGCACTACCAATGTGGTGATGCCGAGCGCCGCTGCCAGCGCAAGATCCTGCGCACGAAGAACGCGCCCCTTCAAAATGGCCGCCGAACCCGCCGCGACATCCTCACCCGCAGGCCGGGCATTGGCACCTTTCTTTAATCCTGCAGGCAGGATCGCAAAATCGCCATCGCGCGTCACATCTTCCTGCATGTAGACCGTATCGAAACCGTCGGGCATCGGCGCGCCGGTGAATATGCGGATGGCGCAGGGGCTGCCATCGCCCTTGCCAATCGCTCCGGCGATCACGCGGCCTTTCACGGGAAGACGTGTTTCGCCAGCGTTTGCGAGATCCTCAAAACGCACGGCGTAACCGTCAACCGCGCTGTTGGCGAAAGGTGGTAGCGGAATGGGCGCGAAAAGATCGCCCGCCAAAACTCGCCCTTCGGCATTGCACAGCGCGACGGACTCGCTCTGTTCGATGGGCGTAACCCGTTTGCGAATAGCGTCGAGAGCCTGTTCGACACTCAAAATATCGTGGCCGAAAACGAAAGCATCCTTGGAGAGCTGTGCCATGGTCAGCCCCGCAAACGTTGGAGCGTTAACTCAACCGATTCAGCATTTGAGAACACAGCATCTGCAATCGCGCTCACATCATTGAGATCAAGGCGCGGCGGCGCACCCGCGGGCAACACAACATCGCAGGCAACAGCCCTGATGTTTTCATCGTGCGGGAACAGAAATTCTTTCCCATTTTCAGCACGATGCACCTCAATCTTGAGATGCTTGTCGTGCTTGAAACCCTCAATAAGCACAAGGTCGACGGGTGAAAGATGATGCAACAATTCCCCGAGCGTCGGTTCCTTCTCTTCGTGCAATTCATGCATCAAGGCCCAGCGCTTGCGCGAAGCAATGAGCACTTCGCGCGCACCAGCCTGACGATGCTCATAACTGTCCTTGCCGGGTCGGTCCACATCGAAGGCGTGATGGGCATGTTTCAATGTCGAAACACTGAGACCGCGCGCGATCAGCGCCGGGATGAGTTTAACAAGCAAGGTCGTTTTGCCTGCACCGCTCCAACCCGCAATCCCGATCACACGCATGATGTGTCCCTGACCTTAGCTCAAGAAAATGGCCCGGCGCGCGCGGCACCGGGCCTTATTGTTTAGATGGAATCGTGCGCGAAGAAAATTACTCCGCAGCCACCATGCCCTTCGGCATCGCCGCCTTCTTGGATTCCTCTTCCTTGACCCAGAGCGAATGATGCTCCTTGGCCCAGTTGAGATCCACCTCGCCCGAGCCCATCGCGTCAAACGCACCTTCCATACCGACCGAGCCGATATAGGCATGGGCGAGCATGATAGCGATGAGAACAACGCCAACGAGGCCGTGGACGATCTGCGCGATCTGCATATCCCAGATCGTTGTGGCGAAGAACGGGAACAGCAACAGCACGCCCGAAATCGAGAGCGCGATACCGCCGAGAACAACCGACCAGAAAATCAACTTCTGACCGCCATTGAACTTCTTCGCTGGGGGATGATCGTGACCAACCAGACCGCCGCCTGCCTTGAACCACGCCACATCCACGCTGTCGGGGATATTGTCCTTCACCCAGACAGCCAGCATGAACAAAATGCCAGCCATGAACGGAAATGCGAGGAAGTTGTGTGCATATTTGGCAATGACCGACACATTCGTGAAGGCTTCATGCCCGATCAGCGGCAACAGCAACGACTTTCCGAACGTGACGTTCAAGCCCGACAAAGCGAGGATGATAAAGCACCCCGCCGTCAGCCAATGCACGAACCGTTCGAAAACGTTGAAGCGCAGAATGGTCCGGCCCGAAAAGCCACCATCAATCATAATCTTACCGCGGACCATATAAAACGCGATAAGAGCCGCCACCATGCCGAGCACGGACACCACGCCAACCCAGAACATCGTCGTGTTGTGGAACTGCCGCCATTCACGACCCTGCGGTTGGATCAGCAAACCAGACTTTTGATCCGGAATAGAAACGCGCCCCGAGACAGCATCAAGCTGACGCAGAAGGTCCTGCTCCTTCACCGCCTGCGCGGTGGGGTTGACGCCCTGAATGGATTGCTGCGCCGAAACCGGCGACACCATTGCGAGGGTTACAACCAGCGCGAAAGCGGCCAGTGCGGTTTTAAGCGATGCGATGATACGCATGTTGAATACTCCTTGCGTTCGCATCAGATCGCGACGGTTTCGCGATAGGCTGTCTGCCAGCCCCACGCACCCGAACCATAACCACGCTTGAGGACGCGCTCCTTATAGATCTGCGCGATGATTGCACCATCGCCCGCGAGGAGCGATTTGGTGGAGCACATTTCGGCGCAGATCGGCAGCTTGCCTTCGGCGAGTCGGTTGGCACCGTACTTCGCATATTCGGCCGGAGTCAGATCGGCTTCAGGACCGCCAGCGCAATAGGTGCACTTGTCCATCTTACCGCGCGAGCCGAAATTGGGATATTGCGGCGCACCGAACGGGCACGCGTAGAAGCAATAGCCGCAGCCGATGCAAAGATCCTTGTTGTGAAGGACCACGCCATCGGCCGTCGTCAAGAAGCAATCGACCGGACAAACCGCGGCGCAAGGCGCGTCGGTGCAGTGCATGCACGCCATCGACACGGAGCGTTCGCCGGGCTTGCCGTCATTGATCGTGACGACGCGACGGCGGTTGATGCCCCACGGCACATCGTTTTCGTTTTTGCAAGCAGTCACGCAAGCGTTGCACTCGATGCAACGATCGGCGTCACAGAGAAATTTCACGCGAGCCATTGTTGCCTCCCCCCTTACGCTGCTTTGATCTGGCAGAGCGTGACCTTGGTTTCCTGCATGCCCGTCACCGGGTCATAACCATAGGTCGTGACAGTATTGACGCTTTCGCCGAGCACAATCGGATCTGTGCCCTTCGGATAGTTCCCACGCTGATCGACGCCCTGGAACCAACCGGCAAAGTGGAACGGCATGAAAGCCACGCCGCGTCCGACACGCTCGGTGACGAGCGCCTTGACGCGCGCCTTCGAGCCATATTCGGGACCGGTGACCCACACCCATCCACCTTCCTTGATGCCACGTTCAGCCGCATCATTCGGGTTGATTTCGACGAACATGTCCTGCTGCAATTCAGCAAGCCAACGGTTCGAACGGGTTTCTTCACCGCCGCCTTCATATTCCACGAGACGACCGGAGGTGAGGATGATCGGGAACTCCTTCGCGAAGCCCTTCTCAACCGCAGTCTTCTGGATCGTCGCGCCGATATTCGGCATGCGTAGCTGACGTCCATCCGGCAGAGCCGGATACTTCGCAATCAGATCCGTGCGCGGCGAATAAATCGGCTCGCGATGGATCGGAACCGGATCAGGCAGGTTCCACGCAATCGCGCGAGCCTTGCCGTTGCCGAATGGCGAAACGCCGTGCATCAAGCAGACGCGCTGAATGCCGCCCGACAGATCGATGGCCCAGCTGACATTGTCCGGATTGGCGCCGCCGATCCGCGTGATCGTTGCCAGTTCCTCAGCCGTGAGGTCGTTGTCCCAACCGAGTTTCTTGAAAATCCCGAAGGTGAATTCGGGATATCCATCGGTAAGATCAGACCCAACCGAATATGAACCTTCGGCAAGCAATGTCTTGCCTTGATATTCAACACCAAAGCGCGGACGGAAAGCGCCGCCACCGTCACGAACGTTGAGGTTGGTGTTGTAGAGGATGTGGGTTCCCGGATGCTTGATTTCGGGCTTGCCCCAGCACGGCCAAGGAAGACCGTAATAATCGCCCGCATTCGGACCCTTTGCGGCCCGCAGCGTGACGAGATCGAAATCGCCCTGATTGGCCATATGTGCCTTCAGGCGCTCCGGCGACTGGCCCGTATAGCCCGTCGACCAACCGCCACGGTTGATTTCACGGAGAATATCTTCCGGTACCGGACGGTTCTTCTCGACCTTGATGTTCTTGAACATGCGGTCGGCGAAACCGAGCTTCGTCGCGAGCATGTAGATCGCTTCGTAGTCGTCCTTCGACTCGAAGATCGGCTCGACGAATTTCTCGCCCCACTGAATCGAACGGTTCGACGCGGTGCGCGAACCATCCGTTTCGAACTGCGTGCAGATCGGCAGCAGGTAAGTGCCTTCCTTGCGCTTGGCGAGCGCCGCAAACGTTGTCGGATGCGGGTCGGCGACCACGAGCAATTCAAGACGCTCGAGCCCCTTCTGCACTTCCGGCATACGGGTGACGGTGTTGCCACCATGGCCGAACACGACCATGCCCTTAATGTTATCGCGCTGATCGACCTGATCGGCCGGCATCAACACGGCATCGAACCAACGTGTGGTGGTGATACCGGGCAACTCCATGTTCTGCTTGCGGGTGCGCGCCGCACGCCCAGCCTTCGCAGGGACTTCATCGAAGCGAGATTGCAGCCAATCGTACTCGACTTCCCAGACCCGCGACCAATGACGCCATGCGCCTTCCACGAGGCCGTAGTAGAGCGGCAGGTTTGCAACATCGAGGCCCATATCGGTCGCGCCCTGCACGTTGCAGTGGCCGCGGAAGATGTTGGCACCCGTGCCCTGCGAGCCGACATTGCCCGTGGCGAGGAGAAGCGTGCAGTAAGCGCGCACGTTCGCTGTGCCAACCGTCTTCTGCGTAGCGCCCATGCACCAGATCAGTGTCGAAGGCTTCTGCTTGGAGAAGGTCTCGGCAATGCGCTTCAATTGATCGCCGGGAACGCCCGTGACGCGCTCCACCTCTTCCGGCGTCCATTTAGCGACTTCCTTGCGGACTTCATCCATGCCGAAGACGCGCTGTTCAATGAACTTCTTGTCTTCCCAGCCATTCTGGAAGATGTGCCAGAGCATACCCCAGATCACCGGAATATCGGTGCCCGGACGGATACGGACGTAATCGGTCGCGTGCGCGGCCGTACGCGTCATGCGCGGATCGATGACGATCAGATTGGCGCGGTTGATTTCCTTGCCAGTCAAGACGTGCTGCAACGACACAGGATGGGCTTCCGCCGGATTGCCGCCCATGATGATCATGGTCTTGGAATTGCGGATGTCGTTGTAGGAATTGGTCTGCGCGCCGTAACCCCATGTGTTGGCGACGCCCGCCACTGTCGTCGAGTGACAGATACGCGCCTGATGGTCGACCGAGTTCGTGCCCCAGAAGGCGCCGAATTTACGATAGAGATATGCGCCTTCGTTCGACATTTTTGCCGAACCGAGGAGGAAGACGGAATCGGCACCGCTCTTGGTGCGAATATCCATCATCTTGGCGCTGATTTCAGTGACGGCCTGATCCCAGGTGATCCGCGTCCACTCGCCATTGACGAGCTTCATCGGATATTTCAAACGGCGGTCGCCATGGACCAATTCGCGAACGGCTGCGCCCTTGGCGCAATGCGAGCCGCGGTTGATCGGGCTGTCCCAAGCCGGTTCTTGGCCGACCCAAACGCCGTTCTGCATTTCACCGACGACCGAGCAACCGACCGAGCAATGTGTGCAGATGTTTTTGCGGCTGACGACCGGAACGCCCGGCTTCATCGGCCCTGCTTCCGCCTTGCGGATTGTGCCGGCTGACACGGCGCTGAAGGCAGCGAGGCCGCCGGCGGCGAGACCCGACTTCTTCAAGAATGAACGGCGGTCGAGCGTGCCGGAGGAAAGACCGGCGGTGACGGCCTGCAAGGCGCTCGAACGGGCCGAACCTGATTTGCGTTTGATCAACATAGGCGCGATCTCCTCAGTACCGGTTCACGCGGTAAAAATCTTGAACGTTTTTGCTATTGGCCTGATAGCGCGCTTTGCGCTGATCGGCCGGACTCTCGCTCGCCTGAGCTTCGCTCGTTGCGAGCGGCGCAGCGATCGCAGCCGTCGTCGCGCCGCCGAACAGCGTGAAGAACTTGCGGCGGTCGACGCCTTCCGTCTTCTCAGTCTTGGTATCGCGAGCCATGTGCCCGTACTCCCCCAAAAAGCGTGCCGTTATTGTGGCAACGCGAATGCTTCCGTTTCAATCGCGATGAAAAGACGACCGACTTGACCGACCGCCTTGTAGAACTCTGCTTCCTTTGTCGTCTCAAGATCGACGAAGAAGCGCTCGGCCCAAGGCCGGAGATGTTTTTCGAAGAAGGACTTCTCGTCCGCCGGCGTCGCCTCAAAGCGCCGCCCTGCGAAACCAGCCATCACTTCACACAAAATGCCGATGTGATCTTCTGGCTCCCGATGCGTTTCGATACGCTCGAGACCTAAACGATTGAGGTCGCCGCGCACATCCGCCAGCGGGCGCTCATGCAGAAAACCTGTCAAATAATAAGAGCCGTACGGCATCAACTCGCCGCGCCCCACGCCGATGAACAGGTTGAAATATTCGCGGTTGACCTTGGTGGCGTCAGATGCGCGCGCGGCATCTGCCAACGCAATCAGGGCAAGGCCCAATTCCGACGTGTCCCCCTTGATGGACGCCACTTCCTTCAACATGTCCGCCGTGGGAGCACGCTGCAAAAGCGCAGCAAGAAGGCCGTAATGCTGCGCCCGCAAGATATCGATCTCGTCGGCAGATTGAGGCTCATCGGATGCGGTGTAGAGATCGGGACGCAGAATGGAGCGCGGAACGCCAGTCAAAGTTTCGACGGCCAGAACGCGTTCAGCGGGGATCTTGGTCCAACCGGACACTGAAGGCTGCGCCAAGCCAAGGCCGCGCGCGAGAGCTGACACGCTCCCGGCTGCCTTAATGGCCTGTTCTAAACCTTCGTTCCTCACGGCGCAGTCCGTCCCCACGCAGCGTCGGCCCATTCGGACCCTTTGATTGTTGAACAGCATAGGCCCTGCCTATGGCGATTCCAAGTGCCTAAGACTTTCGGCAGTGCATTTCAGACCTGCGGCATGGCGCCGCCATGCCTGCGGCGGGGACGATCCTCGGAAGGTTCTGTCTCTATTGGATTTTCTGCTTCTACTTCAGATAGTTGGATACTTTCCGGCTGACTATCCTCGGGCGGAGCCGTCGCATCGCTTTGTTCAATTGTGGTGGGTATTTCAGTTTGGACGACCGCCTGCGGCTCTTCGACTTCCTTCGTTTGTGGCCGGAACATAGCTTCGATCATCTCTTCGACCTTGTCCGACGGTCCCAAAGGCCCAGCACCCGGAACACCGCCCGGTGTGTTCCAGTCCCACGCATAGTCAAGCGCTTCGGACCTGAAATCCCGGACCATCGGATCAAGTGCCCACATCTTCCGCAAAGCGGCATTCTTGAGAAATTCCGGCACGCCCTTCTGCATGAATGCGACGAGGCTATCCCCGGGCTTGAGATCATCCAACGAGGGCAATGGGATGGCGAGTTTTTCCGGGTCGAAAGGCTCTTCGATGCCCGGCTCTTCCGTCGCGGGCTTTTCCGTGCTGGCTTGTGGCGCAGTATCCTTGTCAGCCGGCTTCTCTGTTTCCCGCTTCAGGCGCGACCAACGTGAGAGAAAGCCGCCACCATCCCCCTGCCCGCTCATGTCTCGCCCCGCACAATCCCACGGCGGCCCAGAGCGTCCTTGTCGAACTCTTTGCGCTTCCGTTTGAAGAATTCACGCTCGACATGGTTTGTTTCGTAAAATTGACGCAGCTTGGCCTCAATGATCTCGGGCATCGGCACCGGTTCAACAATATCGCCGATGGTCTCGGCAAAGGCTTCGCCCTCATAAGGGTCGATGGTGGCGGCGATTAACTCAATGCCATGGACCTCATGCGGCCGAAGCACGACCCAAATCTTGAGCTGCCCAGCGAGATTGTCGCGGTAATGCGCGGTCTCGGCGGCATGGAGCGGCAATTCTGTAGTGCCCGCAAAAATGAAATCTGTCTCGCCATCACTGCGCAGAAGCATGTAAGGCGCAATCGGCGGCACTTCCGTCAACACCCCACCGACCGACCAGCGATGATCGACCCATGGATTATCGATTTTCGTTTTCGCCGCGATAACACCGATGGTGACGATTTCCGCCATCACACTGCCTCCTTGGCTGTGACGAATGGCATTCCCACGAAAAGATTCTGCGGCTTCACGCGCAAAACGCGATCCTTGTTCATGCCCATCAGCAAATAGACAGGATGGCCTTTGACGTTGGTGTTAACGCGTGTTTCGTCCTTGAAACGCAAGGTGAAGAAAGCGAGCGCACGCGCGGCCTGTTCGAGCGTAGGCGTCACACCCTTCCACAGAATGTTACCAAGTGCGGTGCCCTCCTGATCGAGCCCGAGGAACCAACGCCAATCATCGTCCTTGATTTCAGCAATCGGTGTTACACTCGTGCGTTCGCCATGCATGTGCCGGATGAATTTTTCAACCACACGGGCAAAAGCATCGCGGCTTTCCGCGCGTGCGAAATCCAGCGCCATGGCGAACGCATCCGATCGGCTCCAATAATCGAAAGCGTTGTCGGAAGATAAAACGTCAATTTCCTTGACCTTATCTTGCCCCATCATCGCGATCAGCGGCGAGGCATGACTGTCAGCTTCAAGTTCTTCAATCAATTCCTCGTCAGCGAGCAAAATCCTGCCCTCGTGAAGACTGATTTTCTGTGACCGAAAGAACAATTCAGCTGCACGCAGCTCGAGCGTGTCCTCGCAGCCATCCAGCATGTTGCGCAGGATGAGATGCATCAGCTGATTGAGAAACAAAGGCGGCACATTCATCTGCTGCTCGACAATTGTGCGCCAAGCGGCCTCGACCGAACCAGCCGCTATGAGCGTATCGCGAAAAGCAATCAAAAACGCCCAGTTCTCCCGTGCATCGGGGTCTGCCAAAGCGGCCATCTCAGCCGCGGCTACGGGACGGCGCGGCTCTTCCATTAAGGCGCGATGCAATGCCTTTTCTGCGTCGCAGGCATCGTCAGGCGGCAACACTTCAGGTCGTGCATAAAGCGCCAGCAGCAATTCGTCACTAATGGCGAGCGACCCATCGTCCTGACGACGCGTCAAATGATGGCCGGAAGAGACCCAGAACTCTTTCATGATTTCAGGCCTCCAAGGCCCAGAAGATCGACGCGTTCATCCACCTCATCCTCGTCGCTCTCGACGATGGTAAAGGCGCGTGCGTGCGAATGAAGCCGATCGGTGCCTTCATTCTTGATGGCGTCTTTGAGCACACGAAACTGCTCGCGAATGTCGCCATCTTCCACCGTACGATGGAGTGCCAAGAGGCTTCCCACAGGATCGTGGCACAGTGTGATTGAAAACTCGATTTCCTCGCGGGCTGCCGCACGCGCCGCATCGAGCGACGGCGCACCGAGCTTTTCAACAAGACGCGCTGCAAGTTTTTCGACGGCTTCGTCGCGCTCCGTTTCGTTCACTTCGACAATGGTAACGAGCGTCGAGAAGCCAAAACTGTCAATGCCAAGAAAACCGGAACGGAAAGCCGCGCGCTCCTTGCCCTGCATGGCGGCCGGATCGGCGCCGTGAAACAAAAATCCGCCGGGAACCGCCCATTCGCCGGGTTCGGACGCACGCGCGAACACGAACGTATCGGAGGGATCGAGCCTGATGGTGCGCGGCGCTTTCACAGGCGCGGCTCCCCGGTTTTCGGATCGAACCAATGGATCCCTGCGAAGCCCGGTTCAATCGGCGTGCGCTCCGGCGCTTCTTTATGGTGTGCGCGCGTTAGAAGATCGCCATTGGTATCGATGGCGCATTTGTCGGCGGCGCGCTCCTTCGGCAAGCGCTCCAAATAGGAATCGGCAATTGGGCGGAATCCTTTATGATGCCAAGTGTCGAAAGAATTCATCAGATGGCGGGCGAAGCTTTCTATGATGTCGGAGGCATCTACATCGTCGAAGCCTTCGTCTTCGAGCGAAGTCTGATCAGGCGCGAAGCCGGGTTCCCAAATCCCTGCGCGCGCGCCCACTAACATGGCGGAAAAGACGAGCCACTCGGGTACGTCGTCAGGCCCGCATCCCTCTGGAATACCGAGCCGTCCGCCGCCCAAAAGCGCGCCATCGAAACGGATCGCATCGGGGAAAATGAAATGCAGCGGCTTCTCTGGTGGGCAATGCGTTGCGATGGCATCGGCAAGAGCGGCCATCCCAGCGATGAACGCGCGGCGTGCCTCCTTCAGGGGACTGTCGGGTTCGAGGATCACGGCAAATTCAATAAGATCGAAGCGACGGACCCAGACGAGCGTGCCCGCCCCTGTCTCCCGCGCAATCTGGCAGGCATGGGCGTGTGCATCGCCCATCTCTCGCAATGTGACCAGCGTATAGGCCGGCGGCAGAATAAGCGTGTCCCGATCGAGCATCATTATCCAAGAGCTTGCATTTCGAACCCAGGCGGCCCCATGGTCGCGCCGCCTGGTTGCTCCATATAGCGCCAAACGACCAAGAAGGGAGCCTGCCGCTCCCCGGAGAGAGTTCTATGCAGCGGATTTTCGTCGCCTGTTCCTGCGAAGGAACCATGCCACTTAATGGCGAGGCCCTCGGTAAGGGTTGTCAGGGGCGCGTCGAATTGGCGCAGTCGCTTTGCCGCGCCGAGACGGAGAAGGCGCGTGCGCTCATTGGGTCTGGCTCATCCATCGTAATCGGTTGCACGCAGGAAGCGCCGCTCTTTCTTGAGATGGCAGAGGAACTGGGTGCCGACCAGCGGATCGCGTTCGGTAATATTCGCGAACAAGCGGGTTGGTCGGACGAAGGCGCGCAGGCAGGGCCGAAAATGGCCGCGCTTCTGGCCGCCGCTGCCGAACCCATGCCGGGTACGCCGCTCGTCACACTCGAAAGCCGTGGCGTGACGCTCATCTATGGCGAAGGCCAAGAAGCGCTCGAACTGGCGCAGACGCTTGCGGACAGGCTCGACATTACACTGATGCTTAAGCCCGGTGCGCAAATTGTGCCGCCGCGCCGCAGCGAGTTTCCCATTGTCCAGGGCCGAATCGTCAAGTCCGAAGGCGTCTTGGGTGGTTTCACTCTCACCATCGATCGATTTGCGCGCGCACTACCATCATCACGCGGCACGCTCGCATTCGCCGCAGCACAGGATGGCGCCACATCGCAGACTGACCTCCTGATAGACCTCACCCGCGACACGCCGTTCTTTTCAGCGTCGGATTTGCGCGAGGGCTATTTGCGCGCCGATCCGGGCAGCGCATCTGCGGTTGCCGCTTTGACATTGAAAGCAGCCGATCTCGTCGGCACATTCGATCGGCCGCGTTATGTCACCTACGAGGCCGACCTCTGCGCCCATTCGCGTTCACGCATCACAGGTTGCACGCGCTGCCTCGATCTCTGCCCGACCGGTGCGATCACGCCCGATGGCAACCATGTCGCGATCGATCCGCTCATCTGTGCCGGTTGCGGACAATGCGCTGCGGCTTGCCCGACGGGTGCCGCGTCTTACGCCTTGCCTCCCGTCGATGCCGCCTTGCGCCGCCTGCGGACGCTCATCACGACCTATCAGAAGGCCGGCGGCCGTGAACCGATTATCTTCCTGCATGACGAGCATGGCGAAGCGTTGATCGACGCGCAGGCGCGTTTTGGCAACGGGCTTCCCGCAAACGTTCTTCCCTTCCGCCTTAATGAAGTGACGCAGGCGGGTCCGGAATTTTTTGCATCTGCTTTTGCTTGGGGCGCCGCACGCGTCGCAGTTTTGACACGGGCCAAGCCGAAGCACGATCTCGCCGGATTGCAGGCCACCGTGTTGCTGTCGAACCGCATCATCTCGGGGCTCGGTTTCGGCGAAGCGCCGATTGTCATCTTATCGCTCGACGATCCCGATCACATCCGCCCTGCACTCGCCGCGCTTGCACCGGCGCAATCGAGCGCCAAGCCTTCCACTTTTCTTCCCGCAGGTCACAAGCGCGGGTTGCTCGAAATTTCGCTGCGGGAACTGCACCGCGCCGCGCCGCAACCGACCGATGTGATCGCGCTTGAAAAAGGCGCGCCATTCGGCGGGCTCGACATCAACATCGATGGTTGCACGCTATGCCTCTCCTGCGTCTCGGCCTGCCCGGTCAGCGCACTCGGCGACAATCCCGACAAGCCGCTTCTGAGCTTCGACGAATCGCTATGCGTGCAATGCGGTTTATGCGCCGCGACCTGTCCTGAAAAGGTTATCAGCCTCAAACCGCAGATCGATTTTGCAGCGTGGGAAGCCCATCGGCGCGTGGTGAAGGAAGAAGCGCCCGCGCTTTGCCTCAAATGCAGCAAGCCGTTCGGCACGCAGTCTTCCGTCGACAAGGTAAAGGCGAAACTCGCTGGGCATTGGATGTTCTCTGGCGAAAATGCCAAGCGCGCGGATCTTCTCATGATGTGCGACGATTGCCGCGTCGAAATCTCGGTCCTCGAATCCTTCTCGCCCTATGGCGATGTGCCGGAGCGGCCCCGCGTCCGCACCAGCGAGGACTACCTGCGCGAACGCACCGAGCGCGGCGAAGATCCGTTGAATTGAATCAAACGGCGAAGAGCGACTACTTCGTTGCCTTTGCCAGGAACTGCATCAGGGCCTCGCGGTCCTGCGCACTGCCGATGGTCTGCTCCGGCATTTTCGTGCCGGGGAGATAATGCGCAGGCCCGACCTCGAACAGTTTCGATACTGTTTCAGGCGTCCACACAAGATCCTTGCCCTTGAGTGCGTCGGAATAAACGTAGTCGGTATCGGTACCGATTTTTCGGCCAAAAATACCCTCGAGCGTCGGGCCGGCGCGCGGACCGTCACTGCGTTTCAGCGTGTGGCATGCAATGCAGGCGCGATAGAGTTTGGCGCCCGGATCATCAACGAAGGCGGCCAGTTCATCGTTCGATTTCAGTAAGGGCACGCCGCCAACCGGTTCACCCGTCGCAAGGTTCCAGCGCCTGATCAGGCGGTCGCCGCCGCCAGTCAGCAAGGTCGCATTGTCGATGGCAACGAGCGACCAGACCGGCAGGCCTGGACCGACCAAAGTTGTGCGGATCTTGATTGACGGAACATCAATCAAGGAGACTGCGCCGCGAATTTGCGCGGCCGCCAAAGTCTTGCCATCACGTGTCGCCGCAAGCGCGATAACAGGAAAATCACCCGTCGCGATTTCAGCCTTGATCCTTCCATCAGACACCAAGCGCACACGACCATCGCCAGTGCCAATGGCAATCGTCTGATCGGGCAGGATTGCGAGCGCCGTGATCCCCGATGGCATGGACAGCATCGCCGTCTGCTGGCCGTCGCGCCAGAAACGCAAAGAACCGTCCTGCCCGCCCGATACAAGCGTTCCATCAGCCAGAAACTTGACCGCATTGACCGGCGCTTGATGGCCCTGCAATTCGGTGATGACGCCCGGAGAGGCGACGATCTTCACAAGTCCGTCCCATGAACCGCTCGCAAACCGTTTCCCATCGGGAGAGATGGCAAGCGAGGCCACGCGCGCCTCGTGCAATTTCCAATGCATGACCGGGCTTTTCGAACCGGGCTGCCAAAGCGCCACGATGCCGTCTTCGCCGCCGGTCAGAAAATCGCCATTAGGCAGAAACGCGACCGCATCGACACTACCAGCATGAAAGCGCAACACATTTTTAGCCGCGCCATTAGCCGCGTTCCAGACGATGCTAGCCCCGTCAAACCCGCCTGAGACAATCTCCCGCCCGTCTTTGGAGACGTCGAGCGTGCGTACGGGACCTCCATGACCGCGCCATTCCTCGGCGTGGACGGAGGCAGACAAAAGAGCCAGAGACAGTAGGATGAGACGCAGCATGATTTTGAAACGCAAAGCGTGGAGAGTTGACTTCACCAGAACGGACGACAATGTCTAGCCATTCCAAGCGCGACACGATGACCAAACAAAGGCCAGACGGGAATGGAACCGCGACTGCTTGATCTAAAAGGGCTCAAATGCCCCCTTCCCGCGCTCAAGACGCGCAAAGCCCTGTCCGGCATGATGGCGGGCGACGAGATCATGGTAACCTGCACTGATCCGATGGCAGCCATCGACATTCCGCATCTGTGTCAGGTCACCGGCGACATGCTGGTGGCGCAGGAAACGCGCGAGGACG
>Ga0214917_10000136_pt1 | contig 86660 bp, 76 predicted proteins | sample LL_1208_BB_MetaG_FD_177983 | JGI IMG/M metagenome (GOLD analysis project Ga0214917, IMG submission 177983) | Freshwater microbial communities from Lake Lanier, Atlanta, Georgia, United States - LL_1208_BB | ecosystem: Environmental > Aquatic > Freshwater > Lake | place: USA: Georgia | collected... | reverse complement strand
GTCGTGGTTCTAACACATCTGCTGTGACCTTTACGGGTGCTACAACAGGTACTGTTTATAACTGGACTAATAGCAATACAGCAATTGGTTTAGCAGCAAGTGGAACGGGTAACATCCCAAGCTTCGCTGGTACTAATACCACTGCCGCGCCAATTACAGGTACAATCACTGTTACACCAGTATATACTAATGCAGGAGTAACTTGTACAGGCACACCGAGAACATTCACAATCACTGTCAATCCGATTCCGACTGTGAACCCTGTAGCTAGCTTCCCTGTTTGTCATAACAGTGTCGCTACTGCAACATTCTCTGGTGCTACTACGGGTACAGTATTTAGCTGGACTAACTCTAATCCTGCTATCGGCCTAGCTGCAAGTGGTACTGGTAATATCTCCTTCACTGCTATCAATACAACCAGTGCACCTGTAACAGCTACGATCACTGTAACACCAAGCTTTACAAATGGTGGTACTACTTGCGTAGGTACACCAACTAGCTTCGTGATTACCGTTAATCCTCTTCCTGTTGTAACGACAGGTACATTGCCTGCTCGCGTATGTATCAGCGATACACTAGTTCGTCTGAATGGTACGCCTGTAGGTGGTAGCTGGAGCGGTTTCGGAATCTCTGGTTACAACTTTGTACCACCTGCAACTGCTGTAGGAACATGGCCAATTACGTATACCTATGCTGATGCAAATGGTTGCGTAAATAGTGCTACCACTACTGTAACAGTACAGGCTTGCGAAGAAAGAAATCGTGATCTTGATAACGGTGCGGTAATTCTATATCCAAATCCAAATAGCGGGCAGTTCAATATCAGAATCAACTCTGCTTTATTCAATGTTCTTGGTGCTAAAGTTTACAATAGCGCCGGACAAGTGGTGTACACTAATCAGTGGAGAAGCCTGGTATTTGGACGCGTTATTCCTGTCAACCTGAGCAATTTAGCAGCTGGTGTCTATATGGTACGCCTCTATTATGGTGATGGAATGGATCGTGGAGCCGACAAGACTTACCAAATTATCATTGCTCGATAATAAATAAGTTACCGCTTACAAAAGGCACTCCAAACGGGGTGCCTTTTTTTGTTAGCTTTACATTCTCCAATGGCTAATTCAAATCTTCATTCAGAAAAAGGACAACTCTCAGCGGCCGAGCGTGAGTTTGAAAATAATATTCGGCCTGCGCAGATCAGTGAATTTGCAGGGCAGGAGCAGCTGATTGAAAATCTTCGTGTATTTATCAAAGCTGCTAAGTTGAGAGGGGAGGCATTGGATCACGTATTATTTCATGGTCCTCCAGGGCTTGGTAAAACAACACTTTCTCGCATTGTCGCCAATGAATTAGGCGTTCAAATCAAAGAGACTTCTGGCCCCGTAATAGAAAAGCCAGGCGATTTAGCAGGGCTACTCACATCCCTCGAGCCAAACGATGTGCTTTTTATTGATGAGATTCATCGGTTAAGTACCGTAGTGGAAGAATATTTGTATGCCGCAATGGAGGATTATCGAATAGACATTATGATCGATAGTGGTCCTAATGCGCGCAGTATTCAACTGAATTTAAATCCCTTTACGTTGATTGGCGCAACCACTCGAAGTGGACTATTGACAGCGCCATTACTTTCTCGATTTGCAATCAAGTCTCGATTGGAATATTATACGACTGCAAAGCTTGATGCAATTCTTAAGCGATCCTCTTCCATACTAAATGTTCGAATTGCGGATAATGCAGTGTCAGAAATTGGTAGACGTAGTAGAGGTACACCCCGTATTGCAAATGGTTTGTTGAGAAGGGTACGTGATTTTGCACAAGTACTCAATGATGGCACCATTGATTTAGGTATAACTCAACATGCCCTTCGTGCCTTGAACGTAGATGAGCATGGTCTGGATGAGATGGATAATCGAATACTAGCCACCATCATTGATAAATTCAAAGGAGGACCCGTAGGAATCACAACGATTGCAACGGCAGTAGGAGAGGAGGCGGGTACGATCGAAGAAGTGTATGAGCCTTTTCTGATTCAGGAAGGGTTTTTACAACGAACGCCTCGCGGTCGCGAAGTAACACGTAAGGCATACGAACACTTAGGTAAAACGGGGCCACAAGAAACAGGAACTTTGTTTTCCTAATAAAAATTAAAGGTCCTCTTCTCTTTCTAACATTAAGATTGCGCTCTGGGGAACAATAAAGTACTTTTCATTTTCATAGATCACCTCCGTAGCACCACTGAGTAAAAAAATAGCGAGATCTCCTTCTTTTGCCTGTAAGGGTACGTATTTGATCCGCTCTTCTTCTGACTTCCAGCTTTCATCTTCTATAGGCATAGGGATGGCATAACCCGGCCCTGTTTTAATAACGTACCCCTGTTGTACTTTTTCTTTTTCCTGCACGCCAGGGGGCAAGTAAAGGCCGCTAGCGGTTCTTTCATCAGGACGGGTTGGCTTTATCAGCAATCGGTCCCCAATGACAATCAGTTTTTTCAAGCGGTTATCAGGTGTAATGTGCATAGCTAAATTGAGTTCAGCAAAAGTAAATAATTGGGTTTTAACAAAATATTCAGCCAACTTCCTTCGTTCCCCCATTGGCTTTGCCTTTATTTGTAGGGATTCATCATCAAATTATACTGTTTATGGAAGCGAAAAAACCTAAAATACTTCTCTGCGAGGATGACAATAACCTGGGTTCCGTTTTAAAAAACTATTTGGAATTAAGTGATTTTGACGTCGTCCTGGAAAGGGATGGTCGTTTGGGACTAGCAGCTTTTCAGCGCGAGCGTTTTGATCTTTGTTTATTGGATGTTATGATGCCTAATATGGATGGATTTGCGCTGGCAGAGGCAATCCGAGATGTAGATCCTGATGTACCCCTTTTCTTCTTGAGTGCTAAAACTATGAAAGAGGATGTGATTCAGGGGTATAAGTTGGGAGCAGACGATTATATCACTAAGCCTTTTGATAGTGAGGTATTGTTGCTTAAGATCAAGGCTATTTTAAAAAGAAATGAAGAACAGCAACGTGAAACAGAACAGCGTGAGTTTGATTTAGCAAGTTATCATTTTAGTCCACGCTTACGCGAGTTGTCAGTAGGGGATCGTAAACAAACACTCTCTCCAAAAGAGAATGATCTATTACGATTGTTAGCTGAACATGTAAACGATATTTTGCCACGCGAAAAAGCCCTCAAAAAAATCTGGGGCAGCGATACCTATTTTAATGGTCGTAGCATGGATGTGTATATCGCCAAACTACGTAAGTATTTGAAAGAAGATGCCCGTATTGAAATTGTCAATATCCATGGGGAGGGTTTTCGTCTTATGGTAAAAGACTAATCATGCCTTGCTGATTTATTTCAATGATTTGTTCGGCTTGTAAGTAGTCGAGTGTTTCCCATATTTTTTCTTCAGGATAGTTTTGTAGCATCTCCAGGAGAGTAGTTGTTGTCAACGATTCTGCTCTGAGTAATGCTTTCACTTGCTCATGGATAGACTCAAATTCTTTTGTGCTAAGTGATTTCTTTTTTTGATGTAGACAATTGTCGCAACTGCCACAAGGGGGTGTTTTTTCGTCTCCAAAATAATGTGCGATAAACTGACTACGGCAGTCCTTTGTCAGCATTACAAATGCCAGTAATTTTTTGATACGTAGCTCCAATTGTTTTTTTCTTTCTTGGTAGTTGACCTGGTCAATATGAATATCCTCGGCACGTATTCGGTTGATCGGGAAATAAAGTTGGGGATCTTCTTTGGGAAGTTGAAATTCGATAACACCTATAGATTCTAGTTTCTTTAACTGCTCACGAATTTCACTGGCTTCTAGCTTTAGTTTAAACGCTAATTGTTTTTCAGAAATAGTTACGAGTCGATCATAAATGCCTTCGTAGGTACGAAGCATTGTTTTGCACAAATGATCTAGTTCACGGTCTTCACGTGCTAGATTTTCTAGTACCTGCTTTGGTGCAATAAACTGAACGCGTGCAGGAATAAAAAATGCTTCATTGTATTGTATATACTCTTCCTGCTCTAAAATTTTTAGGCATTGCATGACTACTGGAGCGGAAAACTTGAATCTGCTGATAAAGGATGGCCAATCAAAATCAAAATACGTGCCTTCTCCACTCCCCACGGGAAGTTGTAAGTAATTCGCAATAGCCTGGTATACTTCCTTTATTACTGCTAGAGGAGGAAAGCGTTCTTCTGCGGATTGTTTTAATTCCTCCAATTCAGCCGAAGTATAAAGTAATACGGCATATGCTTTTTTACCATCGCGCCCTGCTCTTCCAGCTTCTTGATAATAGTTTTCTAAACAATCAGGGATACCCACATGAATTACTACGCGCACATTAGGCTTATCAATCCCCATTCCAAATGCATTCGTGCATACCATGATGGGTGTTCTGTCTTCTTTCCAATCTTGTTGTCGTTGCTGCCGGGTTTCCGCATCTAACCCTGCGTGGTACCAACTTGCTTGGTAGCCTTGTCCTTGTAACAGCTTTGCAATTTCTTGTGTTCTCTTACGTGTTCGGCAGTAAATGATGCTGCTACCTTTAATGGAAGAGAGAATAGAATGGATTTTAGGAATTGCAATGTCAACGTGAAAGGCGCTGTAGGATAAATTAGGTCGTTCAAACGACTGCTTTATGATGACGGGGTTTACTAGTTCTAATTTTTCAATAATATCTTTTTGAATGGCTGGTGTGGCCGAGGCAGTCAGGGCCAGTAGGGGAGCATCTGGAATTTCTTTTCTGATTTCGGCAATTCGCAGGTAGGGAGGCCTAAAATCGTATCCCCATTGTGAAATGCAATGCGCTTCATCTACCGCTATTAAACTAATTCCTAAAGAGGGCAGGTATTCTTTAAATAAATCTGACTCCAAGCGTTCAGGTGAAACGTATAAAAATTTACAGTTGCTTGTGCCCGCTACTTCTAAAATATTTATCACTTCTTTGCGAGACAGTCCGCTGTACAAGGCAAATGCAGTACAATTTTTTTGTTGGAGATTTTCTACCTGATCTTTCATTAATGCGATCAGTGGTGAAATAACTAAACAGAGTCCTGGTAGTTGTAAAGCGGGTACCTGATAACAAATTGATTTACCTCCACCGGTTGGCATGATGGCCAGCGCGTCTTTGCCTGCAAGTACTGCATCAATGACCGCTTGTTGACCAGGTCTGAATGTTGAATAACCCCAATACTCTTGTAAGATGGATGTAGGCTGGTTCATTCCACTCTTTTTACAAAGAGTCGAACAGAATTAATGGCGAGTACCACATCACTAAGCCCCATCACTAATGCCCCCAATGTTGGAGTTAAGTAACCAAAAGCGGCAACCGGGATTGCAATAACATTATAGGCAAATGCCCAAAACAAATTTTGCTGTATAGTGAGAAACGTATGTCGTCCTAAGCCAAGCGCAGTTGGTAATTTTTTAAGTCCATGGTTCATGAGCACTACCTGCGCACTTTGCACTGCAATCTGTGAGGCTTCGTTCATTGAAATACCAATTGTAGCTTTTGCTAATGCGGGTGCATCATTAATACCATCTCCCACCATAGCCGTAGGCGCTTCCTGTGTGAGTTGCGCAATTACCGCAAGCTTTTCTTCAGGACTTTTCTCTGCATAGATAACACCTACACCTAATCTTTTTCCTAGTGCTTCACAACGAACCAAACTGTCACCACTCAATAGAATTGTTTTTATTTTCTTTTTATGCAAATAGTTAATCACTTCTTGCGCCTCAGGCCTGATTTGGTCTGCTACATCAATCCAGCCTAATAGGGCTCCATTTTTAAGCACATAGAGATTGTGTGAAGAGTCTGTAGTGAGATCTGCCACAATTTTAAATGAACCAATTTTAAATTGATTACCTGTTAAATCAGTGGCAATCATTCCGAGCCCTTTTACTTCTTGAATCTCTTTCCAGCGTATTTCTGACTTTGTTTTCCAATAATTGGTAACGCACTGGGCAATGGGGTGATTGGAATATTTTTCTAGTGAGTATGCAATGGTTTTGAATTCTTCCTCAATAATAGAGCTGTCAAGTGATTTATATAAACCAATTTCAAAGCGGCCGGTTGTTAATGTTCCGGTTTTATCAAATACGACCTGTCTGATATTTTGAAACAGCTCTAAGCTTTTTGCATTTCTAAATAAAATGCCTGAACGTGCGGCTCTGCCGAGTCCAACGGCGATGGCTGCAGGGGTGGCAAGTCCCATTGCACAGGGGCAGGCAATTACCAATACAGCAATACTACGCAATAAAGCAGTTTCGATATTTTCAGTCCATACATAGTTAATTCCAAATGTGCCTATTGCAATTAAAAGGACTGTTGGAATAAAAACAGCACTGATGCGGTCAGCTAATTGCTGGACAGGTGGCTTTTCTCCTTGTGCTTCTTTTACGAGTTGAATAATTCCGGCGAGCACCGTATCATCACCGGTTGCTGTCACTTGTGCTTTTACAGTTCCGTCTGTTACCAGACTTCCGCCTATTAATTTGTCTTTTGCGAGTCGGTGCACGGGCAACGTTTCGCCGGTTATGATTGATTCGTTTACATGTACGTCGCCCCATAAAATTTTACAATCAATTGGGACCTGATCGCCCGCTTTGATTAGTATCAGATCTCCAATACGCAATTGTGTATTCTCTACTGGAAAATACTGTTCTTGATGTGCATCGTCAAATGCAATCATGGTCGCCATCACTTTTTGAGATCGAACTAACTGGTCTAATGCGCGCTGTGTGGAAGAAATGGAGGCATCTTCCAAATAATTACCTAGAAAAACTAAGGAGATAATGGTAGCAGCTGTTTCGTAAAACAAAAAGTTCTCTGCTTGTCCTGTCAAACTTCCATATAAGCTATATCCAAATGCTGCTGTAGCACCTAAGGTGATTAGTACATTCATATTGGGCATCTTATTCCGGATGCTTTTCCAGGCACTTTTGCCAAAAAACTGCATGCCAATCAGGTAAACAGGCGTGGAGAGGCCTAATTGAACCCAATGATTATGCAGCCATTCAATATGTCCAACGATGAATGCAAGTGTATGAGAAAATAATAACAAGAGAGTGGGAGGAAGGCAGATTAAAAAACGAAGCAGTTGTGGAGAAATGTTATTTTCTTTTTTATGTTCAACACCTGCCGTTGAATTTTCCCGAATCGTGTATCCTAAATTCTTGATTCCTTTTTGAAGTGCTTCTTCTTCTCGGTCAATCACATTTTCAAATTGCACATCTCCGGTTGCAAAGTTTACCCGGATTTCTTTCATGCCCTCTTTTTCCAAAAAGCGGTGAATATTCAGTGCACAGGTGCTACAATCCATTCCATCTACTTTCCACTTTGTGACTTTCATACAACAAATTTACCAAAAGGGAGTGGCCTTCGGCAAGCTCTTCTGTATTATCTTGCTATCCATAAATCGAAATACGTGGAAATTCAGTTTGCACTTTCTGATATTGATCAGGCAGCTCAGCAATTTTGGGCTGGCATCGGAGATGCACGTGTTTTCGCTTTTCATGCACCGATGGGAACAGGAAAGACCACTTTTATTGCTGCTTTATGTAGAGCTAAGGGGGTCCATACAGGTGTTTCTAGCCCAACTTTTTCATTGATCAATGAGTACGAGACGCAAAGTGGATCGACCCTTTATCATATCGACCTCTACCGCCTTCGTGACGCAGAAGAAGCCCGGCAAGCTGGGGTAGAAGATGTATTACATAGTGGGCATATCTGTTTTGTGGAGTGGCCGGAAAAAGCTCCTGGCATCTTGCCAGATGATACCCTACATATACGGTTGGATATCCGACCCCAACAGACCCCGACAGGTGTCGTAGATAGCCGATATCTATGTACATTTACTAACACAAGTCATGAGTCAGCATAAACCCTCCATTTCACCATCATTTAGTTACGAACCTCTAGAGGAAACGCTCGACCTACCTCCTCGTGCGGAAAAAATGCTAATCGGGATTCCGCGGGAAACCGCTTTCCAGGAAAATCGTATCGCGCTAACACCTGATGCAGTTGGCGTATTGGTTAGTAACGGTCACGAAGTGATGATCGAACAAGGTGCTGGTGATGGTTCTCATTTTAAAGACAAAGACTATAGTGAAGCAGGTGCACGAATTGTACACGATCGCGCTACCGTATATCAGGCTCCTATCCTTATTAAAAGTGCGCCTGTTATAGAAGAAGATTTAGCACTACTTCAGTTCAATCAAGTTATTATTTCGCCCATTCATCTTTCTGTATTGCAGTCTTCCATTTTGCAAAAAATGATGGAAAAAAGAATTACTGCAATTTCTTTTGAAAATTTAAAGGATGATAGTGGTTCTTATCCGATTGTTCGTAGCATGAGTGAGATTGCGGGTAGTGCGGTAATGCTGATTGCAGGACAATATTTAAGTTCTGCCAATCATGGCAAAGGAGTGTTACTTGGAGGAATATCCGGAATTGCGCCTGCTAAGGTTATTATTTTGGGTGCTGGGATTGTAGGCGAATATGCAGCCCGTACTGCATTGGCATTAGGAGCTTCTGTAAAAGTTTTTGACAACAACATCTACCGATTAAAGCGTCTCCAAAATAATGTGGGACAACGCATGTGGACCTCTGTGATTGAACCCCGCTTGTTAGCCAAGCAATTGAAGACCTGCGAGGTTGCTGTGGGCGCACTTTCTTCTGCCTCTGGTCGTACTCCGCTGGTAGTTTCAGAAGATATGGTCAGCAACATGCGACCAGGTTCTGTCATTATTGATGTAAGTATAGACCGTGGTGGTTGTTTTGAAACTTCTACAATCACTTCGCATGAAAAGCCTGTTTATTCAAAATATGGAGTAATTCATTACTGCGTACCCAATATTCCATCGGGATTTGCGCGTACTGCCTCTCAGGCAATCAGTAATGTGCTCATGCCTCTTTTATTGCAAACAGGTGACGAAGGAGGCTTTGAAAAATTAGTTTGGAAAAAAGCGCACTTACGCAGCGGCATCTATCTCTTTAATGGGGCGCTTACTAATTATTATCTCAGTCAGCGATTCAATTTGAAGTATACTGATTTGAATTTGCTAATGACGAGTAGTAGCTGATATTTAACTCGTGATTACTCTGTTTATATTCAACAGGATCATTACTTGCAATAATTACCACTCTGTCTTTTTTTAGCTGATCCACCAGTGATTGGTACATTTCAATACCCGTGGCATCCAAATTGGTGCAGGGTTCATCTAGTAGTACAACAGACGTGTCGGAGAATAAGCACTGTCCCAATTTTAAACGCTGTCTCATTCCAGAAGAATAGTAGCGTATTTGTTTTTGTGCCGCTTGCTCCAATTGTATTTTTTGTAAAACAGTTTTGGCGTCAACACCGGGAATAAATGGTTTGAATCGCTGGTGAAAATTCAAAAATTCCAACCCTGTCATTTCTTCTATTAATTCAAGATAGGGCGCGCAAAAGCTGACTTGTTTGAATATTGATTCATCTGCAAGTTTAGCCCCCTGATTATCTGTGTAATTTACGGTTCCTTCATTATGAAAAAGGGCACCTCCTATTATTTGTAGCAACGTGCTTTTGCCTGATCCATTAGATCCAATAATTGCAACCACTTCGTTGCTTTTGAACTGGTAATTCAGGTGACGGAAAATCCAGTCGTAGTTGAACCGCTTTCCTAAATCAGACAGCGATATCGTCATCTGTTGCACCTTTGGTAAAACGTTTGATAATACCGCGATTACTCTCACGAATAAAGGTGACGATTTCGTCGCGTTCGTCGGTAGCTGCCATTTCTTCTTCTAAGTACTCTAATGCCTGAGAAGTGTTGAATCCTTTATTGTAAATGACACGATAGATATCTAAAATGTGGTTGATACGCTCAATATTAAATCCACGTCTTTTTAATCCAACAGAGTTTACGCCGGCATAGCTAAGTGGATTTCTTCCTGCCTTGATATAGGGTGGAATGTCTTTACTTACTAAGGAGCCTCCACTTACGAATGCATGCGATCCGATATTCACAAACTGGTGTACAGCGCACATACCACCTAATATAGTCCAGTCTCCAATCACAACGTGACCTGCTACTTGTGTATTATTGCTCGTAATAACATGGTCGCCCACAATACAGTCATGTGCAAAATGACAGTAAGCCATGATCAGACAGTTCTTACCAATTACCGTTTTTTCACGGTCTTTGGTGCCCCGGTTGATCGTTACAAATTCACGAATTGTCGTTCCGTCTCCAATATGCACAGTGGAGTACTCTCCGTCAAACTTTAAATCTTGTGGGGTAGCAGCAATAACAGCACCGGGAAAAATTTTACAGTTTTTCCCAATCCGCGCCCCTTCCATGATCGTCACATTAGACCCAATCCAGGTTCCCTCACCAATCTGTACATCCTGGTGAATGACAGAAAAAGGGTCAATCTTGGCGTTTGGAGCCACCTTGGCGTTAGGGTGTATGTATGTATGTGGGTGGATCATGAAAGTGAGCAAAGATAACTTTAACCCGGCAATTAGTAATTTTGCATTTCATGCAGTCTACAATAGATTTGGTTGCCCTGGCCTCCCGAGAGGCGTTTACCTTGGAGGCTTATGCCCCTTTGCAAGACCGGGTGCAGGAAATTCCTGGTTCTATCCAGTATAGCATTAAGCGATATCGAAAGCAGCCCGACTGGGATTTAGAAGACCTGGGGATGGTGGTCTATCACTACGAAAAAAAGAAGCCCTCAGAGCGGTATCTAGAGTTACGTTTTTGTGTGAGTGGCAATGTATACTGCCGCGAAAAAGATAAGGAGTGCGACCGCTGTCAATTTGCTGCCTCACCTAGTTGTTTAGAGCGGGTTGAATCGGTTGACCTGGTTAGTTTTCGTTTTTCTCCAACGCAACTCCGGCAGTTTGTAAAAGCAAAAAAAACGGATAGTCTGCATGATAATATTTTACAGTTCAAGCATGGGTCTTCATTTGTAAAAACACACCCCATCTGTCCCAAAACTTCGCACGTACTGGATAGTATTCTCAACAATAATTACAACGACACTCGAGAGAATATTTTTATTAATGCGCAAACGCAAATGTTGTTGTTGTATACAATGGATTGTATGATTGGTGAGCAGTCTACAGATATTGTAAACTGTAAATTTTTGGCTAACGAAGCAGATCGTGAAAAGATTACGCAGGCGCGTGAAATATTAATCAAACACATTGGTGAGCCTATTACCATCAAGGAATTGAGTCGAAAAGTAGCCATTAATGAATGCTATCTTAAAAAAGGTTTCAAGGAGTTATTTGGTACTACCGTTTTTGAATTTTACCAAAGCCAGCGAATGGAACATGCCAAGTTTTTACTGTACGAAAAAGGGTTGACTGTGACAGAGGTGTCCCTGCAACTGGGTTATTCTTCTATCTCCCATTTTTCAACAGCCTTTAAAAAACATACCGGTTGTAAGCCTTGTGAGTTGTTGCGATAATTGTTAATTTATTTTAAATATTAATAATAAATTACAGTTGTAGCAATACTTAGTAACGGTAATCGTTTAAATTGAACACGTCCAAAACTTTTCTTTACTGATGAGAATTTATCTGCCTTCTGCAATACTAGCATGTCTATTACTCATTTATGCCTGTACCCACGAGCCCACTTCTCCAAATGGGACGGGTAGTATTCCCACTGTTAGCACTACTTGCAGCCCCGATTCTGTCTACTTTGTCAATGATATTATGCCCATTATCGCTTCTAACTGTGCAATGAGTGGTTGTCATGACGCAGTTACCAGGGCTAGCGGAGTTAATCTAAGCTCCTATTTGAAAATCATGAATTATGTACGAGCAGGTAGTGCCACTCAAAGTGATTTATACAAAGTTATCATTGAAACAAACCCTGGCGACAGAATGCCTCCGCCGCCCCGAAGTCCTTTAACGGCTGCTCAAATTGCTAAAATTCAAAAGTGGATTAATCAAGGCGCTCGCAACAATTCATGCACCAGTGGTTGCGATTCAACTCAATTTACCTATGCCGCAGTTATCAAACCTATGATGGATAATAAATGTGCAGGATGTCACAAGGCAGGTAGTTTGGGAGGTAATGTGGATTTATCAACGTATACGGGCACACGTGTAGTAGCGCTTAACGGAAAGTTAGTCGGATCAATTATGCATCAAACAGGCTATTCTCCTATGCCAAAAAATATGGCCAAGCTGTCTGATTGTGAAATCACACAGGTTCGCAAGTGGGTTACTGCAGGTTCATTAAATAATTGATTGAGATGCTAAAAAAGAAAATTGAAATGCGCTACTTATTGATCATCCTTTTAGTGTTCACCTTGTCTGCCTGTTATTATGATCATGAAGAAATTTTATATGGTAGCACAACAGGTCAACCTTGTACAGATACGGCGGGAATAGTTTCTTATGCACAAAAAGTGGTTCCATTGTTACAGTCAAATTGTTATGGTTGTCATTCGGGAAGTGCCCCTTCTGGCAATCAATTGATGGGTACATACACTGCTGATAAAGCAATGGCGCAAAGTGGTAAATTATATGGAACTATTAATCACGCTGCCGGTTATTCGCCCATGCCAAAGGGTGGTGCTAAAATGGGAGCCTGTCAGATTGCTGTAATAAAAAAATGGGTTGATGGCGGAATGCTAAATAATTAATGGGTATACTATGATCAGGAAAAATATTCGATTAATAAGTGTTGTTATTCTTTTAGTAGTGAGTCTTGTAGCCTGGTACGGTTACAGTGAGTACAACCGAAAGTCTGCAAGCATGGCGGACGCACGTGCTGACTTTACATTTACTACTATTACTACATTACTAGCCGCCTTTGAAAAAGATGAGGCTGGTGCCAATAAACTTTATTTAGATAAAGTGTTAGAAGTAGAGGGTGCAATTAAAGAGTCTACCGCCGATGAAAAAGGGTTCTATACAATTACAATTGGCGAAGACGCTTCCCTTTCTTCTGTACGTTGTAGTGTGGATAGTTTATTCTCCAGTAAAGCTGCTGCTTTACAGGCTGGCGGATTAATAAAAGTTCGTGGGATCTGTACAGGTTATATGGCTGACGAATTACTCGGGTCAGATGTAACACTGGTTCGTTGTGCAATAATTGAAAATTAAAAATCAAACTATGAAAAAAGTTGTTTTAGCCTTCTTGCTGTTTACAGGAACTGTTTTGACTAGTCATGCACAAAAGTTTTTTACCAAAACAGGACGAATTGATTTTAATGCTACGGCCCCCTCATCTCCTGAAAAAATTGAGGCAGTTAATCGCACTGTTACCTGTGTGATGGATGCGGCTTCTGGCAACATACAATTTGCAGTGTTTATCAAGGGCTTCACTTTTGAGCGTGCATTGATGCAAGAGCATTTCAATGAAAATTATTTAGAGAGCGATAAGTTTCCAAAAGCAGAATTCAAAGGTCTTATTGCTAATAATTCTTCTGTTAATTATACAAAAGATGGCACTTACCCTGTGACTGTTAAAGGAAAATTGACTATCCATGGCGAAACAAAAGATGCAGAAGCTTCAGGAAAATTACAGGTGCAAGGTGGTAAGATTACGGCTACTGCAGGATTCGCCGTACTTCTTTCAGATTATAAAGTGGCAATACCCGGTGTAGTTGCTGATAAAGTGAATAAGAATGCAAAAATTGATGTTGCTTGTACCCTTGAGCCCTTGAAAGGCTAATTAAATATCTGCTTATGAAATTCTATACCCTTTCTTTTTTATTGGTTGTCACATTAATTGGCAACATTGCTCAAGCGCAAGATGATCTACTCAGTTTAGTGGGGGAGGATAAGCCTAAAAAGGAACGCATCAAATATGCATTCAAATCTCCTCGTGTGATCAACGCACACTCTATGGAGTTTCTAAATCCAGGAACAATGGATTTTAGAATTCTGCATCGCTTCGGCCAATTAGACCAGGGGTATAAAAACTTTTTTGGACTGGACCAGGCTAGTATGCGAATGAGTTTTGATTTTGGGTTGCTACATAATTTGATGACAGGAATTGGAAGAAGTACTTTTAAAAAGGAAGTGGATGCTTTTATAAAATATGCTCCTATCCGTCAATCGAAGGGTCCCTGGAGTTCGCCCGTGACTGTAGCGCTTGTATCTGGAATTACAATGGATGGGCTGCCCTGGGCAGATCCTACCCGTCAAAACTATTTTACTTCAAGACTCGGCTTTTATAACCAGGTTATTATAGGACGAAAATTCAGTGAAGGATTTACATTGCAGGTGACGCCCACCATGGTGCATAAAAATCTGGTGCAGCTGGCCACCGATGCAAATGATATTTATGCAATCGGAGTGGGAGGTCGTCTGAAAATGTCTAAACGTATTGCATTTACGTGGGACTACACACACGTGCTGGCAGGTCTGCCTGAAACGGGCTATTTTAATCCACTTTCCTTTGGTTTAGACATTGAAACAGGAGGGCACGTTTTTCAATTACATATTTCTAACGCTACCGGAATGAACGAAAGAGCTTTCATTACAGAAACTACTGGGCAGTGGGGTAAAGGACAGGTTCGATTTGGATTTAATTTGTCACGTACATTTCAGTTGAAAAAACCCAAACTCGATTAAAATTTTCGATGGGCTTCGTATCTTTAATTCAATAATTAATCTTTATGAAAAAGTTTTTAATCAGTTTAATACTAGCAGGTGTAAGTACACTAGCAATTGCACAACCCCCGGCAGGCGAGGCAAAACCCGGAGATTTTTATGGTGAAAAAATTTCTACTGACGGGGCCCTGTCTTTTTCTGATGTGGTACGCAAAGTGCAAGGTGGAAATGATTTTTCTAACGTCAAGTTTACTGCAAAAGTGACGGATGTTTGTCCTAAAAAGGGTTGCTGGTTAAAACTAGAAACACCACAAGGAGAAGAAGTAATGGTTAAGATGAAAGATTATGCATTTTTTCTACCTGTGGCTGCAAAGGGAAAGCAAGTAGTGATTGAAGGAGAGGTGATCATGAAAACAACTTCTATTGCTGAATTAAAGCATTACGCAGAAGATGCTAAAAAAACACAGGCTGAAATTGATGCTATCAAAGAACCTAAAAAAGAAGTACGCGTTACTGCTAAGGGAATTGTGATTGCTCAATAGGTTAAAAAAATTTGTAATAGGTGAAGGCTGCTCTTTCAAAGGGCAGCCTTTTTTGTCATAGTTCTGTCAAACAAATTTTTAGTCCATCGTTTTGACAATTGGATGATAATAGATTGAAGGTTGCAATTGAGCTTTGCGACCTCATGCAAAGAATATATTTCCTTGTTTCTTTTCTGGCTGTAAATCTTTCACTTTTTGCGCAGTCCGATTCGCTTCGTTCTTTAGACGAGGTAGTCATTACTGCAACCCGTCAGGAAAGAAGAATGGGAAATGTAGCTATCCCTGTTCAGGTAATTCAAAAAAAACAAATGCTTGAAGCAGGTTCGCTTCGTTTACGTGATATTCTTCAAGAGCAGACGGGACTTCAACTGACTTCTTCCTTTGGAACAGGGGTACAATTACAAGGATTAAATCCTGAGCATACATTGATTTTGTTGGATGGACAACCTTTGGTAGGCCGTACATCTGGTGTGTTGGATCTTTCTCGAATTGCTTTGATGGGTATTAAACGTATCGAGATTGTAAAGGGTCCTTCTTCGAGTCTTTATGGCTCAGAAGCCATGGCAGGGGTTATCAACTTAATTTCTGAACCCTTTAAAGGGCCCTCTGTAGAAACTTCATTGCGCTATGGTGTAGCTGATCCAGATAAAGGTTGGGGCGTTCCTTTTTCAAAATCTAGTTTTCAGCAATTAGATGCAACTGTTCAAACTTTCTTCTCTGTAAAAAAATGGAACATTAGTCAGTCACATAATTTTTTGTACACAGACGGCATTAGTTTTCGCCCGTACTCAACGGATCGTATTCCGCGTCCTATTCATCGCTTGACGCATCAAACTACTTTGCAAAAACAAATAGGCGAGCGAGGTGATTTTCGTTTACTATTCCGTTTTAATCAAGATGAGATCAAACAGGAGTTTTCTGTCCGCAACAATGGTGCAATAATTGATTCCTATGGAAGAGAACTTAATCAGGAATTCAATGTTCAGCCTAGCTACACGCATCGATTTTCAAATCGGTTGCGACTACACTCGCGAGGTTACTTTACCAGATATACGGGCGACCAGCAGCTTCGGTTTATGCAGAAACCAGATAGTATATACCTAGATCGTTTTGAGCAACGATTGATACGAATCGAAGAACAACTGGATTGGAAAAAAGGTAAAGCAGATTTTGTTGTTGGAGCAGGATTGCAATGGGAGCAAGCGTGGTCTACCCGCTATGACGCACTGAAAAATAAAAAGCAGAATGAGGTGGTGTATGCTTTTGCACAATGGGAACAACCAATTTTGGAAAAACTAATCAGCATTGTCGGTTTTCGTTATGACGATAATCGGTTATTTGCCGGGGCCTTTACACCTAAGTGGGCGCTTCGGTTCAATCCTACCTCTAAATTGTCCTTCAACGCTTCTGTGGGACAAGGATTCAAGGCCCCAGACTTTAGACAACTGTATTTGAATTTTACAAACAACGCGGCTGGGGGTTATTCAGTTTTTGGAACACAGGATGCCTTACGTATCATCAATCAATTACAGCGTAACGGTCAAATTGCAGAGTTGAAAAATGATTTTTATCTGCTTCAATCACTAAAACCAGAACAGTCGACGGGAATTAATCTGGGTATGGAGTGGAAGGGTTTTCAAAAACTAGTCACTCAATTGAGTGTTTTTAGAAATGATATACAATCGCTCATTGATGTTCGTCAAGTCGCAACGCGTGTGGATGGCTCTCAACTTTTTAGTTACCTTAATGTCAAACGCGCTTTTACGCAGGGCGCTGAAATAAATATCAGTTTGCAACCCACCTCAAAATGGAATCTTCAGTGGGGATATCAATGGTTGCAAACAGGCGATAAAGAAGAATGGCAACGTGTAAAAAAAGGGTTGGAATACATTCGTGATGCAAGTGGAGCTAGTGTTGTGATGTCTCGTAAAGATTATGTAGGGCTACCCAATAGAAGTAAACACCAGGCTCAGTTTAAACTCCGGTATCAACCTGCCGAAGGTTCTTTTTTATATCTGCGATTAATTTATCGGAGCCGTTGGACGATTGCCAACAGCAATGGAAATGGGGTACATGATCTTCAAGATGAGCATGCGGCTGGTTTTGTACAAGCTAATATTTCCGGAGGTGTCACACTTAGCAGTGTACTACAACTGCAAGCTGGCATTGACAATCTTTTTAATTATCAGGACCTGAATTATATGCCCAATTTTCAAGGTCGTACCGTTTACTTAACTATTCGTCATCACATTAATCAACTAAAAAATAGAAAATGAAAAAGGTAGCAATTGTTTTTACCGCTTTGATCGGTCTTATTGCTTGTGAAAAAAATCCACCTGCAAAAACTACAGACCTGCGTGCCTATGCAGTGGAAACTGTTGGGAAAATCACGACTGTTAGAAATCTCCCTGGTGACACAATTATTGGAATGAATGCACAGGGTCAGCCCTATGGTGCGGGTAAGTACAGTTTTTTTAGTTTAGAAACAGGTCAATGGATCCCCAATGTAGATTCTAATACAAACCGCTGGGATTTGGCTTTTTCAGGAACCATTATTCGTGTCAATAACCAAACCAGTGGTCCAGGATTTGGCGGTGCGTTTGTTTACAATGGTGCATTTGACGCGCTAACAGCCGTGCCCACTGATTCTGTGTTTAGAGTAGATAATCATCCCATCTCCTATGCCATTACACGTGGTTCAGGAAAAGCTTGGTATACCTATGATGGGCCTACTAATTTGCTAACCCCTATTCCTGGTCGTACGTTGGTGATTAAAACAGCATCAGGCAAATATGCGAAAGTGGAGATTTTAAATTATTACAGAGGCGGTACAACTCCTTCAGCCACAGCGGCAGACAGCATCAAAATCCGCGATCAGCGTTTCTTCCATTTCCGCTATACTTATCAAGGAAATGGGTCACTTCAGTTTTGATCAGTCATCTAGCTAATTTACCCGCTAAAACAGGCTTTCAGGTCGGCTCAAATACGTAGCTTTGCCGACCTGAAAACTGTCATGAAATCTCAATATCGCGAGTTTACGGGCCTTCATCTTCCCTCCATTGAAAAGGAGGTATTAGATCGCTGGACCGCCCAGAAAACCTTTGAGCAGAGCGTAACGCTTCGTGAGGGTGCGCCTGCTTTTGTATTTTACGAGGGCCCCCCCAGTGCAAATGGAATGCCCGGCATTCACCATGTCATTTCACGTACGCTAAAAGACCTGGTTTGTCGCTATAAAACCATGCAAGGTTTTCAGGTAAAACGTAAAGGTGGATGGGATACGCATGGGTTGCCTATCGAATTGGGTGTTGAAAAAGAATTAGGAATCACGAAGGAGGACATTGGCGTTAAGATCACAGTAGAAGAGTACAACAAAAAATGCCGCGAAGCGGTTCTTCGCTATAAGGATAAATGGGACGACATCACCCGCAAAATGGGATATTGGGTGGATCTGGATGACCCCTATATCACTTTCAAAAATGAATACATCGAGACGCTGTGGTGGTTGTTGAGCGAATTACATAAAAAGGGATTGCTATACGAAAGTGTCAGTATACAGCCGTACTCACCCGCTGCAGGTACTGGTCTTAGCTCTCACGAATTAAATCAGCCGGGAACCTATAAAGATGTCAAAGACACGAGTTGTGTTGCACTTTTTAAAGCCATCAATCAAGGTCCTGCAACATTTTTATTTGATGCAGTGAAGGGATTGCCTAGTGAGGATGTTTTTTTCATGGCCTGGACTACTACACCTTGGACCTTGCCTTCTAATTTGGGATTGACAGTTGGTGGAGAGATTGAATATGTATTGGTGCAAACAGTAAATCCCTACACGCAGGTTCCTGTAAACGTAGTACTAGCAAGTGCATTAGTTGGCAAATATTTTAAGCCGGAGGGTGAGAACGCAGATTTTTCAGTGATTGATGAAAAATCAAAAGTGTTGCCCTGGAAAAAACTTTTATCATTCAAAGGAAAGCAAATTGAGGAAGCGCAATACGAACAGTTGCTTCCCTTCGCGGCTAATTCACCTGCGGTGATTGAAGAGATTACACCGGGTGCAAAACCATTTAGGGTTTTGGTAGACGGATTCGTAACTACCGAAGATGGTACTGGTATCGTACACACGGCCCCTGCTTTTGGTGCAGATGATTACAAAGTGGGAAAAAGATATGGCATTGGCATACTGACCATGGTTGATCGTGAAGGAAAATTTGTGGAAGGACTTGGAGAGTTCAGTGGTCGTTATGTCAAGGATTATAAAAACCAGGAAGGGTATGTTGATGTGAACGTGGATATTTCAGTCAAACTGAAAAAAGAAAATCGGGCCTTTCGTGTTGAAAAATATGAACACAGTTATCCGCATTGCTGGAGAACGGATAAGCCCATTCTTTATTATCCGTTGGATGCTTGGTTTATTCGTACTACCGCACTGCGTGATCGGATGGTTGCGCTCAATAAAACAATCAATTGGAAACCTGCTTCTACTGGTGAGGGACGTTTTGGCAATTGGTTAGAGAACATGGTAGATTGGAATTTGAGTCGAAGCCGGTATTGGGGCACTCCACTTCCTATTTGGCGTTCGGCTGATGGAACGGAAGAAACTTGTATTGGAACCATTGCACAATTGAGAGCGGAAATACAAAAAAGTGTTGATGCTGGTTTTGAATTTGGTGGATGTAAAAAAGGTGCTGCTGATCTACAACAAAAGATTGATCGCTTGTTGGCTGATCTACATAAACCATTTGTAGATGAAATTATATTAGTCAGTTCTTCTGGCCAACCCATGAAAAGGGTTCCTGATTTAATTGACGTGTGGTTCGATTCGGGTGCAATGCCCTACGCGCAATGGGGTTTACCCGATGTCAGCTCCAATCAATATGGCCCTTTGAGTCCGGAAAACTTTTTCAAGTATCACGCACTTAATGGTAAAACAGGTGCAGGCACTGCATCATTTCCCGCTAGCTTTATTGCAGAGGGAGTTGACCAAACACGCGGATGGTTTTATACGTTACATGCTATTGCTGCGCTTTTATTTGATTCTGTAGCCTATCAGACCGTTGTGAGTAATGGATTGGTGCTGGATAAGAATGGAAATAAAATGAGTAAGCGATTGGGTAATGTAGTAGACCCCTTTGCAACCATTGAAAGTTTTGGCGCAGATGCGACACGTTGGTATTTGATTACGAATGCTTCTCCTTGGGATAATTTGAAATTTGACCTGGAGGGAATTAAAGAAGTGCAACGTAAATTCTTTGGTACGCTCTATAATACCTATCAGTTTTTTGCACTTTATGCCAATGTGGATGGCTTTGCATTTAAGGAAGCAGCTATTCCAGTAAAAGAAAGACCAGAAATTGATCGCTGGATTCTTTCCTCTCTACATACATTGATTGCCCAGGTAACGTCTGCCATGGATGAATATGAACCAACCCAGGCGGGACGTCTCATTGAAGATTTTGTGGATGAGCAGTTGAGTAATTGGTATGTGCGTTTGTGTCGTCGCCGTTTTTGGAAGGGAGATTATTCGCACGACAAGATTGCTGCGTATCAAACGCTCTATGAATGTATCGAGACGATTACGCGTTTAATGGCTCCGATTTCACCTTTCTTTAGCGATGCTGTCTTTTTACAACTCAATGCAGTAACCGCTCGATTTACAGCCGCTTCTGTTCATCATGTTGAATTTCCAACCTCTGATGCCTCAATCATCGATAGAGATTTGGAAGAGCGGATGCAACTGGCTCAGGATGTTTCTTCGCTCGTATTATCATTGCGGAAAAAAGTAAATATCAAAGTTCGTCAGCCTCTTCAAAAAGTTTTGATCCCAGTCATGGATACTATCATGCAGGGTCAACTCGAAAAAATTGAAGATTTGATTCGTGCTGAGGTCAATGTTAAAGCCATTGAATACCTAAGAGCAGATAATACATTTATCAAGAAAAAGATCAAGCCCAATTTTGTGGCCCTGGGTAAAAAGCTCGGACCCAAAATGAAGGCTGTTTCAGCAATGCTGTCTACTTTTTCACAGGAGCAAATTGCACTGTTAGAAAAAGACGGTCAAATTAATTTGTCAATAGATAACGAACCCCTAGTATTGCAACTTGCGGAAACAGAAATCAGCAGTGAGGATATTCCAGGTTGGACGGTAGCTTCAAAGGGTAGATTAACTGTAGCGTTGGATATTACCGTCACCCCAGAATTAGAATCGGAGGGACATGCGCGTGAGTTTGTGAACAGGATTCAAAAAATTAGAAAGGATGCTGGGTTTGAGTTAACGGACCGGGTGCTTGTTAAGGTTGTTGCCTCGGAGAGTTTAACAAAATCACTGGCTACTTTTAAAACCTATATTTGCGCCGAAATCCTTGCGGATTCATTGGATTTTACCAATGCAATGTCTAATGGGACGGAAGTGGAAATTAATGATGAAACAATAAAGGTGGACGTAACCAAAAAAGGCTAAGTCATGGCAGTAAAGAAAAAACCAACTCCAAAAAAGGTTGTAAAAAAGGCAGCGGCTCCAAAACCTGCTGCAAAAAAAGTAGTTGCAAAAAAGCCTGCTGCAAAGGCAAAACCCGTTGCAAAAAAAGCAGCCCCCAAAAAGCCTGCAGCTAAGCCCGTTGCTAAAAAACCTGCCGCCAAGCCTGTTGCCTCAAAGCCAGCTCCGGCAAAAGCCCCCGCTAAAAAGGTAGCTGTTGCAGCTGCAAAAACACCTGCTAAACCTTTCGTTAAATCAACTACGCACGCTTCAAGACCAGCGGCTAAAGTTGTAACCAAGCCTACTCCGCCTGCAGCTAAGCCTGCTGCTCCAGCTCCAAAACCTGCTGAGGTAGCACCCAAAAAAGCTACTGGCCCTGCTGCATTGGTATCCATTAAGCCTAAAGTTCAGCCCATCACTAAAAAAGAGCCACCCAAGCCAGCAAAAGTGGTTATTCCTAAAACGTCAACTAAGAGTTCTGTTCGTTACGAGCCTGATTTTACCAAGTCAATTTTGGATGCGAATCGTCAGGAGCCCGTTATCGCCGGCCCTTCTCAACGTTACTCCGATTCAGATCTTGCCGAGTTTAAAGAAATTATCCTTCGTAAACTCGACGCAGCTAAAAAAGAACTGAATTATCTGCAAGGGTTAATTACACGTAAAGACGAAGGGGGGGATATGGATGATGCTCGCTACATGACCATGGAAGATGGAAGTGTGAGTATGGAGCGCGAGCAGTTAAGTCAAATGGCCAGCCGTCAGATTACTTTTATCGATCACTTGGAAAAGGCTCTGATGCGCATTGAAAATAAAACCTACGGAATTTGCCGTGTAACAGGCAAACTCATTGATAAAGCACGCCTCCGTGCGGTTCCACATGCCACACTGAGTATTGAGGCCAAGCAAATGATGAACAAATAGTTTAAGATTTAACACTTACTTAAAATTAAGTACGTGTTTTCCATTAAACTTTTGTCTTATATTCGCTTCTCACTGAAGCACTATGAGACAACTTCCCCTTCAATTTGTAGTAGTAATTCTATCTACGTTTTTCTGTTTTACCTTGTCTGCACAAGATGGTGGAACAGGTGGTAACTACTCAAGAATCAAATTGTTATCCGCAAAACTAGACTCTAACAAAACTGTGTTGGCTGTTCGTTTGGATGCGCCGTCAAAAGATAGTGTGGAAGCAATCCTTACACACAGCATTGGATGGGTTGTAGAAAAAAAGAAAGTGGTACTAAGTACGGGGACTAATAATTTCAGTTTTAACACCGCACAGCTGGCTGAGGGAACCTACCGCTTAATCATTCGACGTTTTGAGGGCAATTGGTCACTCACACAAACGATCAAAAAAGATTAATAGCTAAAGACTTAGCAGAAAACTACCTTTGCGAAAACAACTTCGCATGTCACGTTTTTTCCTCATTTCTGTCTTATTATTTGCTCGTATTACACTTTTTGCCCAGGTACCTGTGGTTTCAGGGCCCATGTTGGGTCCGGTGGAATTAAGGGATGCAAAAGTTTGGTTTGAAGTAAACAATAGTGTTTCTAAGGCAACGCTCCGTATCAATAAAAAAGGCGAGGCCGTATATAAGTTAGTTCCTTACAAAGGTTCTTTGGGAAATGAATTCAACCCTATCACATTTACGGTTGGTGGATTAGAACCTAATACAACCTATGAATACACGTTGCTTGCGAATGATAAGCCAACAAAATCAGTTGGACAGTTCACTACAAAAAAATTATGGCAGTGGAGAGAACCGGCTCCCGATTTTAGTTTCTTAACGGGCTCTTGCTCTTACTTCAATGAACCCGCTTATGATAGGCCGGGTGTTCCTTATGGAAAAGATTCGACCATTTTTACATCAATGGCAAAGGAGAATGCGGCTATGATGGTTTGGTTGGGAGATGCCTGGTATACACGTGAGGTCGATTACTTGAGTGAATGGGGATTGTGGTATCGTGCTAGTCGAGATCGTGCTACTCCTATTTTGCAACCATTTCTGAAATCGATGACGCATGTAGGAATTTGGGATGATCATGATTACGGCCCTAATAATTCAGGTGCTGCTTATCATTTGAAAAATGCAAGTAGAAATGTGTTCACGAGTTACTTCCCCAACCCCTCTGCTGGACAAAATGGAGAGGGTATCTATACCAAGACAAGTTGGTCAGATGTTGATTTCTTTTTGATTGATGATCGTTGGTGGAGAAGTGCCGATGATGTGCTGGATTCAATCAATGGAAAACCCAACCCCGAAAAAGTGATGATCGGCCGTGAGCAATTGCAATGGTTGAAGAATGCTTTACTAGAAAGCTTCGCAACGTTTAAAATTATTGCAGTAGGTAGTCAGGTATTGAATCCGGTATCACCCTATGATAAATGGGGGCGTTTTCCAGTAGAATACCAAGAGTTGATGCAGTTTTTACAGATCAATCCTATCTCTGGTGTTATGTTTTTAACTGGCGATCGTCATCATAGTGAAATCATCAAAGTTGATCGTCCTGGATATTATCCTTTATATGATATCACCGTATCACCGCTAACATCAGGTACCCATAAATTTGATAGAATGGAAAAAGATAACCCTTATCGAATTTTAGGGGTAGATGAGCTTCAGAATTATGGGCGAATCTCCATTACAGGACCTCGCGGAAGCAGAAAGCTCACGGTTGACTTTTTGGGCGTGAAGGGAGAGTTGATCAAAAGTTGGTCAGTGGGTGAAAAGGAGCTTCGTGTGCCTAAGAAATTATAGTTTCTTTTCCATTACCACGTGAGGGATGGTTACTTCCAGAAACTCTTCGCTGGTAACTTGGTATCCCATTTTCTCGTAAAATCCGATGGCATTTTTGCGGGCATGCATGTTAAGTAGCTTATAGCCTCTGTCTCTGGCAACATTCTCTGCAAAATTCATGAGGGCCCTGCCAATTCCTTTTCCTTGCTTTTCGTTGTAGACAGCCATTTGACGTAGTCTAACGATTGAAGGGTTTTCCTCAATAAGCATACAGCATCCTAAAATATCATCCTCCTCAAAGGCCCCAATCAGGATATCATGATTTTCATTCGCTAAATCAATAGGCTCAAAACGTAATCCCAGCGGTTTACGCAAAATGTTCTCCCGAAGTGCTAACATTTGTTCGTATTCGGGGCTTCCGTACTCGATGATTTTGAGGGCCATGCCTTTCAAAATAGCAAAAATTTTACATGTTTCCAAGCCCGTGTCAACCTCAATGACCAAAATCAATGCAAAATGACGGCTGACAGCCTCGTTTTCAATTGTTTAATCTTATTGCCAAAAAAATAGGCAAGAGCGTAAGGATTTGATCAAAAACTATATTTTTGCACCCTGTAAACCAAATCAAAAAAACATGTCAGACATTGCATCAAGAGTAAAAAAGATCATCGTTGATAAATTAGGTGTGGAAGAAGCAGAAGTAACCAACGAAGCTTCTTTTACCAATGATCTAGGAGCCGACTCACTGGATACAGTAGAGTTGATCATGGAGTTTGAAAAAGAATTCAACATTTCCATTCCTGATGAACAAGCTGAGACCATTACTACCGTAGGTCAGGCCATCACTTATTTGGAAGAGCACGCCAAGTAATTTGGGTCTTCCATTTCTTTTTTTCCTGACCAGGAAATAAATTGCACCGCCTTCCTCACTACTTTTATAGTATTTAGGAAGGCGGTTTTTTTCGAAAACAACTTTAACTTTCTCCTATGCAACTCAAGCGCGTCGTTATTACTGGTATGGGTGCCATTACTCCAATTGGCAACACATTGGAAGAATACTGGAAAGGTTTGATCAATGGAGTTTCCGGTGCTGGCCCAATTACTCAATTTGATGCGACAAAGTTTCGTACTCGATTTGCTTGCGAAATAAAAGGCTTCGATCCCACGCAATACATGGATAGAAAGGAGGCGCGAAAGCTAGATCGATTCGCGCAATTAGCTTTAGCAGTTAGTGATCACGCCATGCAAGACGCAGGACTTTCTAAAGAAAATATCAATCCGGATCGTGTGGGTGTTGTTTTTGCAAGTGGCATTGGAGGGCTAACCACCTTTCAGCACGAGGTAACTGATTTTGCAAAAGGAGATGGTACCCCACGTTTTAATCCTTTCTTCATCCCTAAAATGATTTTGGATATTGCAGCTGGTCAAATCAGTATGCGACACAATTTGCGTGGACCCAACTTTGCAGTGGTTAGTGCCTGTGCAAGTAGTACCAATGCAATTATGGATGCGTTTAATCTGGTTCGCTTAGGAAAAGCGGATATCATTTTGACTGGAGGAAGTGAGGCTGTTATCAGTGAGGCTGGCGTAGGAGGTTTCAATGCAATGAAAGCAATGAGTGAGCGCAATGACGATCCTGCTACTGCGAGTCGTCCCTATGACAAAGACCGCGATGGATTTGTTATGGGAGAAGCCGCAGGAATGTTAGTGTTAGAATCTCTTGATCACGCCCTTGCTCGCGGCGCTCGTATTTATGCTGAAGTTGCAGGTTGTGGTGCTACTGCGGACGCTTATCATATTACCGCTCCGCATCCAGATGGATTAGGTGCAAAGAATGTAATGTTAGCGGCATTAGAAGATGCAGGGATGCGTCCTGATGAGATTGATTATATCAACACGCACGGAACATCTACTCCCATTGGTGATGGTGCCGAGGTAAAAGCTATTACACAGGTATTTGGGGAACACGCTTATAAACTTAATATCAGTGCTACTAAATCCATGACAGGTCACTGTTTGGGTGCAGCAGGAGTAATTGAATCTATTGCAAGTACAATGGCTGTTATTCATGATGTGGTTCCTCCCACCATCAATCACTTTACAGATGATCCGGACATCGATCCCAAGCTAAATTTCACCTTTAATAAACCTCAGCACCGAACAGTTCGTGCGGCGTTGAGTAATACGTTTGGATTTGGTGGACACAATGCTTGTATGATCGTTCGCAAGTACTCTGCTTAGTATTCTCTTTTTTGTGTAGCTTGTGCAGGTGCGTCGGTTATTTCACTGGCTTGCTTTTCGTAAAAGGAATTCTTTTACCCGGGAACTCACCAATTTACTCGGGTACCATCCTTATTCCATAGACTTATATGAAACTGCATTGACCCATCGTTCGTTGGGAGATCAGACCGATCAAAATAATGAGCGACTTGAATATTTGGGTGATGCCATTCTAAGTGCATTAGTAGCAGATTACTTGTTTAAACGGTATCCTTACAAAGGCGAGGGCTATCTGACCGAGATGAGAAGTAAAATGGTCAATCGTCAACAGCTTAACCATATTGCTTTGCGAATGGGTTTGAAAAAAATTACACGTTACAACAAGTCGGATGGCTCACTGCGACTAAGTCACATTTTTGGAAATACATTAGAAGCCTTAATTGGTGCCGTTTATTTGGATATTGGATATAAACGAACAGAAAAGTGGGTGATGAAAAATATCATTCTGCCTCACATGTTTGTAGATGAGTTGGAGACAAAAGAGTTCAATCATAAGAATAAACTATACGCCTGGGCCAGCCGAAATGGGGCTGTGCTGGAATTTGAAACCCTGGATGAACGAATTGAAAATGGGAGGCGATTGTTTACGGTGGCAGCAATGTTGAATGGAGAGCCTATTGCTGAAGGCAAAGCATTCAACAAAAAAGATGCTTCTCAAATAGCTGCGCAGGCTGCGGTAGATAAATTAGGATTACCTGCTACAGAGCCTGGCGACTAGTTATTTTATTTCCTGACAAAGTTCAATGAGTACACCGTGGGCATCTTTGGGGTGTAAAAAGCAAACCAATTTGTTGTCAGCCCCCTTTTTGGGTTTTTCATTTAGAAGCGTCAATCCCTCTTTTTTTAATCGCTCCATTTCTTGTTCAATATCGTCCACTTCATAGGCGGTATGGTGTAGTCCTTCGCCTCTTTTGGCTATGAATTTTGCAATGACTCCATCCGGGTCCAGGCTTTCCAATAACTCAATTTTTGATTCTCCAATCTTGAAAAAGGCAGTAGTAACCTTTTCGCTCTCTACCAGCTCTGTTTTATAGCAGGATGTGCCTAAAATTCGCTCAAAACGCGGAATAGCTTCGTTTAACGATTGCACCGCAATTCCAATGTGTTCAATTTTATTCATTTTCAAGTCGTTTTGTCAGGGCTTACGAATTCGGTAAAATCTTTGTAACCATGAAATTACCCCATTCGAATAGAACCTTTTGGGATAATTTTGCGTTGTACAAAGGAAACAAAGAATTTATGCTAAAACTTCCCATTTATCTGGATCACAATGCAACCACCCCTTGCGACCCCCGGGTGGTAGAGGCTATGGTCCCTTATTTTACCCAGAATTTTGGGAACGCTGCAAGCCGTAACCACCCGTTTGGATGGCAGGCTGAAGAGGCAGTGGATTATGCCCGTGAACAAGTGGCTAAGCTGATTGGCGCGGATCCCAAAGAAATCATTTTCACTTCCGGTGCAACCGAGGGTGATAACCTTGCAATTAAAGGGGTATTTGAAATGTACGCCAGCAAGGGGAATCATATCATTACTTGCAACATTGAGCACAAGGCTGTATTGGATACTTGTCGCAATTTGGAAAAAGAAGGTGCTGAGGTTACTTATCTTAATGTAAAGCCGAATGGTTTAATTGACTTAGCCGAACTAGAGGCAGCCATCAAGCCTACTACAATTTTGATTGCAATCATGTACGCCAACAATGAGATTGGAACCGTGATGCCTATGCGTGAGATCAGCGCAATTGCTCGCAAGCATGGTGTATTGGTGTTTACGGATGGAGTGCAGGCAGTAGGTAAAATTCCTGTTGATGTCAATAAAGATGGCATCGATCTGATGGCTTTTACGGCTCATAAAATGTACGGTCCTAAAGGAGTTGGTGCTTTGTATGTGCGTCGTAAAAATCCTCGTGTAAAAGTAACAGCGCAAATTGATGGTGGCGGTCACGAAAGAGGAATGCGTAGTGGTACACTGAATGTTCCTGGTATCGTAGGATTTGGAAAGGCTTGTGAGATTTGTATGAATGAAATGGAGGCAGATGCGGCTCGTATTAGTAAGCTTCGCGATAAATTGGAAAATGCGTTACTCAAATTGGAAGAGTCTTATTTGAACGGCGATAAAGAACATCGTTTGCCGCATGTAACTAACATTTCTTTCAAATATGTAGAAGGAGAAGGATTGATGATGGGCTTTAACAAGAATATTGCCCTTTCTTCTGGTTCTGCTTGTACCTCTGCTTCGCTGGAGCCTTCTTATGTATTGAAAGCATTAGGACTTGGCGACGATCTTGCGCATAGTTCATTGCGATTTGGCTTAGGACGTTATACCACCGAGGAACAAATCGATTACACAATCGAACATGTTTCTTCTACGGTAACAAAACTTCGCGAAATGAGTCCATTATGGGAAATGTTCAAAGAGGGTATTGACTTGAACACTATTGAATGGGCACATCATTAATTAAAAAGTAAATAACAAAATTGTATGGCATATTCAGAAAAAGTAATCGATCACTACCAGAACCCTAAAAATGTAGGAACGCTGGACAAGAGCAAGAATAATGTAGGAACAGGTCTTGTAGGTGCTCCTGAGTGTGGAGACGTGATGCGTCTTCAAATTGAAGTGGACGAAGCAACTGGCGTGATCAGTGATGCAAAATTTAAAACCTTTGGTTGTGGTTCTGCAATCGCTTCCTCATCACTTGCTACAGAGTGGTTAAAAGGTAAAACAGTAGACGAAGCGGTTAAGATCGACAACATGACAATTGTTGAAGAACTTAATCTTCCTCCTGTAAAAATTCACTGCTCTGTATTGGCAGAAGATGCTATCAAGGCAGCAATCAATGACTATCGCAAAAAGAACGGATTAGAAGAGTTACAATTTGAAGAGCGTCCCGTTCACTAATTGATTAAAATGAGTACAGAAACACTAACTACAGCGGCTCCGACAGAAATGGCTAACACCATTTATGTGAGTGATAAGGCGCGTGTAAAAGTGCTTCAATTACTTGCAGATGCTGGGGTGGCAGATGATCCCTCTTATTTTCTTCGAGTGGGAGTAGTAGGAGGTGGATGTTCCGGGTTGAGCTACAAGTTAGACTTTGACAATGAAAAAAAGCCCATGGACCAAGAATTTGAGGACAATGGCATTCGCGTAGTGACTGACCTCAAAAGTTTTTTGTATCTGGTTAATACAACACTTGATTTCTCGGATGGTCTTAATGGAAAAGGATTCTTTTTCAGCAATCCCAATGCCAGTCGCACCTGTGGATGTGGAGAGAGTTTTGCTGTTTAAGACCTGTTAAAGGAATTAAATTCAGGGCCGCTTTGTAAAAAGCGGCCTTTTTGTTGTGGCTATATTAGTACTTTAGCAACCATGTGGGCGCTATGTAAAAAAGAGTTGTCGCAGTTTTTTAGTAGTCTGAGTGGCTATATTGCCATCGCCGTTTTTTTATTGGTCAACGGGTTGGTTCTATTTTTTTTTGAGAATAATGTGCTTGACTTCGGATATGCAACACTAGATCGCTTTTTTGAATTGGCCCCCTGGATCTTATTACTCCTGATTCCAGCCATAACAATGCGCAGTTTTGCTGAGGAATTTCGTACTGGAACTTGGGAAGTACTTCGTACGCAACCATTAACTGATTGGCAAATTATCGGTGGGAAATTTGCAGGTGCGTTTTTAGTAGTAGCCATTGCGCTCTGTCCAACTTTTTTATATTCATGTATTGTTCATGCACTCGCAGCAGATCAAGGATTGGATTGGGGAGCAACCATCGGGTCCTATTTAGGGTTGTATTTGCTTGCTGCTGTTTTTACAGTGATTGGTATATGGTGTAGTAGTATGACCGCAAATACAATTGTTGCCTTTTTACTGGCTGCGCTTAGTACGGCCGCTTTCTATTATGGGTTTCATGCCATTAGTTTATTGCCAACTCTACCTGCTGGCTTAGATTATTGGATTGAATGGATGGGAATTGACTTTCACTATCGTAGTATCAGCAGAGGATTGATTGTGAGTACCGATTTGATTTATGTGATTAGTGTTTGTTTTTTATTTTTTCTATTTACCAATCGTAATCTCCGCAAGCGATAAATGAAAAAGCTTTACCATTGGATGCTTCAACATAAAGCAGGAACTGCAGTAGCGGTAGGGCTATTTTTTTTGATTAATCTTTTATCTTATCAATGGCCAGTGCGCGTAGATTTGACTGCTGAGAAAAGGTATTCAATCGATTCGGCTAGCCGTTCTTTAATTCGTTCATTAGATGAAGAGCTAGAATTAGTTGTTTTTTTAAAAGGCGAGTATCCTTCTGGTTTTAAAAAGCTGGCTACAAGCACCGATCAGTTTCTTTCCTTGCTACAGGCGGAAAATCCAAGCCATTTTCGATATCGATTTCTTTCTCCTATGGATGAAGTAGAGCCTGGAAAAGGATGGGGAGACTCATTGATCAAGTTAGGTGCACTCAATATCAATCTCACGGTACAAAAAAAGGCAGGGCAGAGTAGTAATATTATTTTTCCTGTTGCCTTACTTCGATATAAAGGTCAACAGACTTTAGTGACGCTATTGCCAGGTGCGAGTCGTTCCATTTCACAGATAGAGTTGAATCAGGCAGAGGCGTTGATGGAGTACCAGTTTACTAGCTCCATTGATAAATTGCTGCATCCTAAACGCCCTGGTATCGCCTATGAAATCGGACATGGTGAGCCGGTTGATGAGCGCACCTATCAATTACGAATGGCCTTACAGCCAGACTACGAGTTGCGCACACTTGATCTTACAAAACAGCCCATTGTTCCTCTTGGTGTAGATGTGTTGATGATTGTAAAACCTGCCTTACGATTTAGTGAAAAGGAAAAGTTCAAGATAGATCAGTTTGTGATGCGGGGTGGAAAGTTGATTTGCTTTCTGGATCATCTATATGCTGAGATGGACAGTTTTGCACGTAAATCTGAGTTAGTTGCCTTTGATCGTGATCTTAATATTGAAGATCTCTTTTTTAAATATGGTGCACGCATCAATCCAGATTTGCTGATGGATTTGCGCTGCGAGGTTAGTTATGTTCAGGTGGGTGGAACGGCTGAGCAACCTCAAAATGAATTTCTGCCTTGGAATTACTTTCCATTGGCGACGGCTCCAGTTGCTGATAATAAATTAAAAACGGCGGGTTATGTATCAATGCGGTTTGCGAATTCGATTGATACCATTCAAACGCCTGGTGTTCGTAAAACACCGCTATTGGCGAGTTCTGAACGGGCCCGTGTAATTAGTACCCCTGCGTTGATTTCGCTGAATGAAAACAGTACGTTACCTGAGAATAAATTATTTAATCGGTCTGCCATTCCTTGTGCATTTTTATTGGAGGGCCAACTTTCTTCATTATACAAGAATCGGGTTGTGTCCACTTTCATGGATTCCCTCACTCCTGCTGGTATGTCCTTTATACCGCAAACTGCACAGGGTGCTGTGATTCTGGTGGGCGATGGTGATCTGGTTTTAAATGATTATATCCCTGCTGTCAATGAACAGGGGCAGTACGATCCTCAAGCACCACTGGTTCCTACAGAAATGGGTTGGAATAAATACACGCAGTTTGAGTATCTCACGGGTGGAGACGCAGGTCGTTATTTTATTCCGGTAGCCAATAAAGAATTTTTACTCAATTGTGTGGAGTATCTGGTTAGTAATCCTTCAATCAGTAAGTTAAGAAGTAAAGAAATTACACTGCGATTATTGGATGGTGAAAAAGTAAAAGCATTGCGCGTTCAATGGCAACTTATAACCCTTTTAGCTCCATTAGTCTTATTGGTGCTTGTTGCGTATAGTGTGCTGTTTTGGAGAAAAAAGCAATTCGCACGTTGAGGCCCTATCTTTGAGGGCTGAAATACAGCTATGAATATTGATCAAATCAGCTATCTCGTTTTTGGATTGGTGTTGGTGTTAGCCCTTTTCTTTGACTTGGGCTTGATGAGCAAAAAAAACCAGACCATTTCCATTCGTCAGGCATTGAATCAAACGTTTTTTTGGGTTGGACTTGCGCTATTATTTTTTGTTTTTGTCTGGGTTGAAAAAGGACAACAACTCGCTCTTGAATATTTGAGCGCTTATCTGATGGAATGGAGTTTGAGTATCGATAATATTTTTGTTTTCATATTAATCTTTACTGCTTTTTCAGTGAAGGAGAAAAACTATGGCCGGGTATTATTAATTGGAATTTTGATGGCGATCGTATTCAGAGTATTGTTTATCTCGGTAGGGGTGGTATTGGTTGAGCGCTTTCATTGGATATTATATGTATTTGGCATTTTTCTGGTTTATACCGGATTTAAAATGTTTACTGCAAATGAAGAGGAGGAATTTAATCCACAGGATAGCAAAGTGTATTTATTCTTGAAACGTTTTCTTCCAATAGTTCCGCATGATGGTAATGGAAAATTTATAGTGAGAGAAAATGGTCGTCCGCTTTATACCACTTTATTCGTTGTCATTATCATGCTTGCTTCTATTGATATTGTTTTTGCTTTGGACTCCATTCCTGCTGTAATGGGAATATCACGAGACCGTTTTGTTATTTATACTTCTAACATATTTGCAGTGCTGGGACTCCGGTCTTTATTCTTTTTATTGCGTGGTGCTGTTAGCAAGTTTGATTATTTGCAGCAGGGCATTGCCATTGTTCTGGTATTTATTGGCGTAAAAATGCTGGGTGAACACTGGATTAATCAATGGATATCCAAATCAGAGCAAGTGGCTGTTTCCTTAGGGGTGATTGCCATTTGTATTAGCGGGTCCATTTTTTACTCTCTCTTTATTCAAAAGAAAGGAGTGCCGCCTGATCAATTAGATCAGAGCGTATAGGTAATTTAAATCGCAATAGTAGTGTATACAGTCAAAGAGATTGTGAAGATTCTGGGAGTTTCTGCTCCGGTTGTTCATGATCATGCTGTTGAACATTTACTCATTGATAGTCGAAAGGCTTATGCTCCTACTGTTTCTCTCTTTTTTGCATTGGTGTCATCCCGTAGAAATGGGCATGATTTTATTGGTGAACTCTATCAAAAGGGTGTACGCAGCTTTGTGATTACGCAGTCCGTTGACACTGTTAATTACCCTGATGCTAACTTTATTTATGTTTCAAATACGGTTGATACATTGCAAAAGTTGGCTGCTGTTCACCGTTCACGCTTCAGGATTCCTGTAATTGGTATCACCGGAAGTAATGGAAAGACCATCGTAAAAGAATGGCTTTTTCAATTATTACAAGCTGACTATCGGATTGTGCGGAGCCCCAAGAGTTATAATTCGCAAATTGGAGTGCCCTTAAGTGTGTGGCAGATGAAGTCTCATCATCAGTTAGCCATTTTTGAAGCTGGTATTTCTCAACCAGATGAAATGGAGCGATTAGAAAAGGTGATTCAGCCCACATTGGGTATTTTGACAAATATTGGTACGGCGCATAATGAAGGCTTTCTTTCTCTAGCTGAAAAAGAAAAAGAAAAACGCAAGCTCTTTCGTTTAGCTCCTTTGGTGCCAGCGCTTCAACTCAATACTGTTACAATTCAAAATGGATTCGCATTGTTGCAAGCCTCCGGACCTCTCTTAAAAGAGGGAGGCTCCGTCACTATTCCATTTACGGATGAAGCTTCCATTCAAAATGCATTACGTTGTTGGGAAGTATTGCTGGCTCTAGGAATTCCTTTGTCTGTTATTGCTGCACGTATGAAAAAGTTGACAGCAGTAGATATGCGTTTACACCTTAAAAAGGGAATTAATAATTGTCAACTTATTAATGACGCCTACAGTGCTGATTTGAGTTCCCTAGAAATCGCACTCACTTTTTTAAAACAGCAGGGTGGTTCACTCAAGCGAACCGTAATCCTCTCTGATTTTTTGGAGAGTGGTGAGTCGGATGCGGAGTTGTATGCTCAAATTGCCCAGCTATTACAGCAAATAGCTGTACATCGATTAATAACTATCGGACCTCGCATTGGGTCTGCATTTTCTAACTTGTCGGGTGGCTGGCAATTAGAACAATATGTGGACACCACTCATTTTATTCAGCAATTTGAAACACGAAAATTTCAACAGGAAGTTATTTTGATAAAGGGTGCACGGTCTTTTGCACTGGAGAGCATCGTTCCCTTACTTGAAGAAAAAATTCATGCTACTCGTTTGGAAATAGATCTTAATGCAGTTGTACATAATCTTAATGAATTTCGTCAGCAATTAAGTGCAGGTACCCGCTTGATGGCTATGGTAAAAGCATTTGCATACGGAAGTGGCGCTTCAGAGATTGCCCATGTACTGCAATTCCAAGGGGTAGATTATTTTGGGGTTGCGTATGCAGATGAGGGTGTTTCATTGCGACAGGTAGGCATTACTAAGCCTATCATGGTAATGAATACGGAAGAGCCCGTCTTTGATGCTATTATTGAGAATCAACTGGAGCCCGTTTTATTTTGTTTCTCGCTTCTCCAAGCATTTGATTCTTATTTACAACGGCAAGGAATTCAATCCTATCCTGTTCATCTGGAAATTGAAACAGGAATGAATCGGCTTGGATTTTCAGAAAATGAAATTCCAGCGCTTATCACTTACTTGAGTTCAACATCCAGTTTTTCTATCCAATCTGTTTTTTCTCACTTAGCTGCCAGTGAAGACCCCGCCTCTGATTCATTTACATTTCAACAATTTTCAATTTATCAAAATGTAACTGAACAGTTGAGTAGTCAACTTAATTGTTCATTCATAAAACATATTGCTAATTCTGCTGCTGCCCTTCGCCATCCTTCATTTTCTATGGATATGGTACGCGTTGGGATTGGTTTATATGGAGTAGAGAACTCTATTACTCAATCGGTGCAACCGGCTATAACACTTCGTTCCACCATTGCTCAAGTAAAAAAAGTTTCAGCGGGAAGCTCCATTAGCTATAACCGTAAAACAATACTAGATAGCGATGCTGTTATTGCCACTGTACGATTGGGTTATGCCGATGGTTACCCGCGTCAGTTGGGTAACGGAGTAGGGCAGGTTGTGGTACGAGGTAAACGCGCACCTATTGTAGGAACTGTCTGTATGGATATGTTCATGATAGATGTAACCGCCATTGAGAACGTGCACGAAGGCGATGACGTAATCCTATTTGGAGAAGAGTTGCCCGTGCAAGAGATAGCCAAGTGGGCGGGTACGATCCCTTATGAAATTCTTACAGGAATTTCTCAACGAGTCAAGCGCGTCTATTTTCAAGAGTAATTAAAAAATCTGTGTTTGATCCGACACATGAGTGTTGGTTGTGCCTGTAACGGGCGGGGTTGTTTCTTCTTTTTTCACCAGTTTTTGTTGAAAGAGAAATAAAGTAATCACCCCAACTGATATGGATGCATCCGCAATATTGAAAATGGGACTGAAAAATTCAAAAGAGTCACCTCCAATAATAGGCAACCAGCTTGGAAAGTTTCCTTGTACGATAGGGAAGTAGAGCATATCTACCACGCTTCCATGTAAAAAAGCTCCATATCCTTTTTCACCCAGTTGGGCTACACCTGTGTAGCCAATATAATCATGTAAAATGGTGCTATAGTGAAGTCCTTTGTCAAAAATCATTCCGTAAAAAAGACTATCAATCAAATTACCTGCTGCACCAGCATAAATAAGTGCAGCACAAATCAAAAAGCCCATGGAGTATTTTTCACGAATGAATTTTCCGATATACCAGGTTCCGATTAACACTGCACACAAACGAAAAAGGGTTAGAATGACCTTACCCATTTCATTTCCAAATTTCCAGCCCCACGCCATACCAGGGTTTTCGATAAAATGCAAACGAAACCAATTCCACCCAAATACACGTAAAACCTCACCGGTTGGATGATATAGTTTAATCCAAAACTTCAATCCCTGATCAGCCAATAAAATCAGCAGGATGAGACCTATGACAGTTGTTTTTCTTGACATGATTATCCGAGCTTTCCAACCATTTTTTCAGGACGTACCCATTCGTCAAATTGTTCGGCAGTAACATATCCTAATTGTATGGCCATTTCTTTTAAAGTGGTTCCTTGTTTATGTGCTTTCTGGGCAATTTCTGCAGCTTTATAATAGCCAATTTTTGTATTGAGTGCAGTTACCAGCATGAGTGAATTGTCTACGTGCTTTTTGATATTCGCATGAATCGGTTCAATTCCTATGGCACATTTATCATTGAAAGAAACACAACCATCTCCAATTAATCGGGCGCTATGTAAAAAGTTATAGATCATGACAGGCTTAAACACATTGAGTTCAAAATGCCCTGAAGCGCCTCCTACATTGATGGCTACATCATTTCCTAATACTTGCGCTGCAATCATGGTGAGTGCTTCGCACTGTGTGGGGTTTACTTTTCCTGGCATGATGGAAGAACCAGGTTCATTATCTGGAATAAATAACTCGCCAATACCACTGCGGGGACCCGAAGAGAGCATGCGAATATCATTGGCAATTTTCATTAGGCTTACCGCAACTGTTTTTAATGCACCATGTGCTTCCACAATGGCATCATGTGCAGCTAATGCTTCAAATTTATTGGCAGCTGTTTTGAAAGGAAGGCCTGTTAATTGTGCAATATGCTTGGCTACGTTTTTATCATAGTCCTTGGGAGTATTGATTCCTGTTCCAACAGCGGTACCTCCCAGTGCTAATTCACGTAAATGCTCGAGTGAGTTTTTAATAGCTTTTAAGCCATGATCGAGTTGCGATACATATCCGCTGAACTCTTGTCCTACTGTCAAAGGTGTCGCATCCATGAAATGGGTACGTCCTATTTTGACAACCTTCATAAACTGCTTACTTTTTTTAGCAAGTGTATCTCTGAGTTTTTTAATTCCAGGAATTGTTGTTTCTACTAAAATGGTGTAAGCAGCAATATGCATTGCTGTAGGAAAAGTATCATTAGAAGATTGTGATTTGTTTACATCATCATTCGGATGCAAAAACTTTTCTTTATCGGTTAGCTTTCCACCTTTGAGTACATGTCCTCGATAGGCGATCACTTCGTTGACATTCATATTGCTCTGCGTTCCGCTTCCTGTTTGCCAAACAACCAATGGAAAGTAGTCATCTAATTTTCCTTGCAAAATTTCATCGCACACTTTACCAATTAAACTGGCTTTGTTAGCGGGTAACACACCTGCTTCCTTATTTGTAAGGGCAGCAGCTTTTTTCAGCTGTGCAAAAGCCCGGATAATTTCTTTGGGCATTTTATTGATGTCCTGTGCAATTCTAAAATTGTCTATACTGCGTTGGGTTTGTGCACCATAATAGGCATGCAGAGGGACTTTTACTTCCCCCATAGTGTCTTTTTCAATTCTGTATTCCATGCTGGTTGGATTATTTGCCCTGCAAAGTTAGTTGAACTTCGGCTTTCTTTTTTCCAGAAAAGCTGTTACGCCCTCTTGCATTTCTGCTGATCCAAAACAGTCGCCAAATAAACGGACCTCCTCGGTATAACCGTTTTTGGTCTTGTCAAAACAAGCTTCAACCGCCTCTATGACTCGGGCAACTGCTTGTGGCCCTTTTGAAAGGATCGTCTGCAATAGTTTCTTACTCTCTTCTAGTAATTTCTCAGCGGCTACTACTTGATTAACCAGTCCCCATTGGAGGGCACCTGTTGCATCCAACATATTTCCACTCATCATCAATTCAAGTGCTTTTCCTCTTCCAACCAGCTGCGTCAACCGCTGTGTTCCGCCATAGCCGGGTATGAGTCCCAAATTAACTTCGGGTTGTCCAAATTTTGCCTGCTCTGTTGCAATTCGAATATGACAAGCCATGGCTAATTCACAACCGCCTCCTAGTGCAAAACCATTTACTGCTGCAATCACGGGCTTGGTACTTTTTTCGATATGCTCAAAAATCCGTTGTCCACGTGCAGCCATCTCCATAGCAATTGATTTGTCGATTCCTTTAAATTCACTTATGTCTGCCCCAGCTACAAATGCTTTTTCCCCACTGCCAGTAATGATGACACCTTTAACAGCCGCATCTATTTTAATTTGAACAAAAGCGTGTTCAAGTTCTTCCAACACTGTTTTGTTCAATGCATTCATTTTGTCAGGCCGGTTGATAGTTACAATCAAAATACCTTCTTCCAGCTGTCCCACTAGTGTTTGATAGCTACCCCAGTTATTCATATTTATGATTTTTAAGATCGGTGTGTTTGTACCCACTCCCGTATGTAGGATGCAATTTCTTGTGTGCCTGTTCCCGGGTGGAATAGTTTTCCTACTCCAAGTTGTTGGAGTGCTGTTGCGTCTTCCTCCGGAATAATTCCACCTCCGGTGAGGAGTACATCATTCAGCCCTTTTTCTTTTAGCAGCGATATAATTTTGGGGAATACTGTGTTATGTGCGCCTGATAAAATTGAAATACCAATAGCATCCACGTCTTCTTGGAGGGCTGTGTTCACGACCATTTCAGGAGTTTGTCGTAGACCAGTATAAATTACTTCCATCCCCGCATCTCGTAATGCAGTCGCAATTACTTTCGCTCCACGGTCATGTCCGTCGAGACCCACTTTTGCTACTAATACTCGTACAGGTCTTTTCATCGCTTAAATTCCTTTCAAAATTAACTGCTTTGCCTGAACTAGTCGTTGGAGGGTTTCTTGTTGACCTAGTAAGGCAGCAATATCAAAAACACCTGGACCAAATTTGCCTCCTACTAACATAATACGAAGCGGAAGCATCAATTCACCCACTTTTAATGATTGGCTCAAGGCCAGATCTTTCAAGATTTTCTCTAATTCTTGCGCTGTCCATTGATGCGTTTGTTCATAGTAATGGATGAGGCTTGAAAAAAAGGCTTCTTTTTCTGGCGACCATTTAGATAAGATAGAAGCCGTATCAATTTGGGAAGGTCTTTCAAAAAAGAAACGACTTTGTTCTACAAAATCTGAAAGTAATGTGCAACGCTCTTTTACCAAATCAATCACTTTTTCTAATTGATCTGTATCTGCAACAATAAGATTTGCTTTTTCAAATTGATTGCGAACGAAGGGGAGTAAACGACTGGCAGAACTTTTTTTGATCCATTCGTGGTTGAACCATTTTGCTTTTTCGTAATCAAACTTTGCGCCACTGCTATGCACGCGCTCCATTGAAAAAGCGTTAATTAATTCATCTATCGCGTATACTTCTTTTTCTGTTCCTTCATTCCAGCCTAACAAGGCTAGTAAATTGACAAATGCTTCAGGCAAAAATCCTTTTTCTTTAAACCCTTCTGTTAGTTCTCCTGATTTTGGATCCTTCCAATTCATGGCAAACACCGGAAACCCATATTTTGCTCCATCTCTTTTGCTCAGTTTACCTGTGGGTCCAAGAATAAGAGGGAAGTGCCCCCACTGCGGCATATGTTCCCAGCCAAATAAATATTGCCACACTAATAAATGCACAGGAGCCGAGGGTAACCATTCTTCACCTCGAAATGCATGTGTAATTTTCATGAGATAATCGTCCACTACCACAGCTAAATGATACGTGGGCATTCCATCTGCTTTTAGCAATACTTTATCATCTACAGTTGAAGTGTCAAATGAAACTTCTCCTCGAATCATGTCAGTAAAACTTAATGTCTTTCCCTCCGGCATTTTTATACGGATAACATGCGGAGTATTTTGATCCAATAAGTTTTTTACTTCGGCTTCTGTCAGCGTAAGAGAGTTGCGCATTTTATGACGCAGATGCTGATCATATTGTGGCGAGGGATTTTCGGCGGTTTTATTTTTTTCTCGCATTTGCTCCAATTCTTCTGGTGTGTCAAATGCGTAGTAAGCGTGTCCTTGATCAATTAATTGTTGCGCATATTTTTTATACAATGCCTTTCGTTCACTTTGTCGGTAAGGTCCAACGTTTCCTCCATGCTGTACACTTTCATCAGGCTCAAGTCCACACCAACGCAAGCAATCAAAAATATACTCCTCTGCACCGGGTACGTAACGACTCTGATCGGTATCTTCTATACGGACGATAAAATCTCCTCCGTGTTTTTTTGCAAATAAATAGTTGTATAACACGGTTCTGACGCCTCCTAAATGTAAACCACCTGTTGGGCTAGGTGCGAACCGAACGCGGACCTTCTTACTCATAGTGCAAAGATAAACGATGCCCTGCCTTTCCCGGGAATCAGGGTCTGCTATCTTTGCACTATGTATCGCTATTTTGTACATCCTCCCGCTTGGCTAAGAGCATTTTATCCAAAACGGATCTGGAGGGGAGATACAAGTGCCCCCACTATTTACCTGACTTTTGATGATGGTCCTCATCCAGAAATTACACCATTTGTGTTGGAGCAGTTAGCGGCATACCATGCAAAGGCTTCTTTTTTTTGTATTGGGAATAGGGTAGAGCGCTATCCCTCAATTTTTCAGATGATAGTAGCGCAAGGTCATTCTGTAGGTAATCACACCATGCATCACCTGAATGGATGGCGAACCGATACCTCACTTTACTTGCAGGATGTGGCCAAGGCAAGCGAACTGATCAACAGTAATTTATTCAGACCTCCCTATGGAAAAATGAATATTGCTCAAGCAAGAGGTATTGCGAGTGCTATGCAGAAGCTCCATTCTAAAATTGTGATGTGGGATATTTTGAGTGCTGATTTTGACACTCGATTAACCGGCGAAGACTGTTTTGCAATTTGTAAAAAGCACCTTCGACCAGGTTCAATCATTGTGATGCATGATAGTGAGAAGGCTTGGCCTAGGTTGTCCTATTTACTTCCTCATTTATTAGCGTATGCTTCAAAAGAGGGTTTTACATTTGCACCCTTATCTGTCAACTAATTTTTCATGCCTGGTTTCATTGATACACATACACATCTTTATCTTGAAGAATTTGATAATGATCGTTCGGTCATGTTAGAACGTGCTCGTTTGGCAGGGGTCAATCAATTTTATCTTCCTGCAATTGACTCAGCTACCCACGATGCGTTGATTACGATGGAGACAACTTTTCCTTTTTGTAAAGCTATGATGGGGGTTCATCCTTGTTCAATTAAAGAAAATTATCAAGAAGAACTGGCTATTGCACAACAATATTGGGAGAAAAGAAATTTTGTAGCTGTCGGCGAAATTGGATTGGACTTTTATTGGGATCGAACTTTTGAAAAAGAGCAGTTGGAAGCATTTCGTATTCAAATAGAGTGGGCATTAGCAAAAAACGTTCCCATTGTAATTCATTCCAGACAGTCAACCCTGGCCTGTGTGCAAGTGTTGAAAGAATATAAAAACACGGCTCTTCGGGGCGTTTTTCATTGCTTTAGCGGGAGTTTGGAAGAGGCACATGAAATCATCAAGCTCGGTTTTTATTTGGGAATAGGGGGTGTGGTTACGTATAAAAATGCAGGGCTGGGCTCTGTCATTGAAAATATTGATTTAGCTCATTTAGTTTTAGAGACGGATGCCCCCTATCTTACCCCTGTGCCACATCGGGGTAAACGGAATGAGTCTTCCTATATCCCGTTGATTGCTGAAAAAATTGCAGAGTTCAAGGGTATTAAGGTGGAAGAGGTTGCTCAAATAACTACGCAAAACGCTGAAAATCTTTTCAGCGTTGGTTAAATGCCCTTTTGATTAATCAGCAAAGTTGCTAGACTAGCAAAGACAAAATTTTGAAATTGCTATGTCTGTGCCCGATGATCAAAATACCGGCAAAAATTACTGGGTGACGCCACAACTTTTGGAGCTTGACATTAAGCGTATTACGCAATTAATGGACGAGCAAGAGGTTGAGCTGTTAAATTACCTTGCTACTGATGAGAATGCTTTTAACTTATTTAGAGGGTTTTCAGGAGGTGCGCCTCCATGATTTTTAGTATAGCAATTTTCCTACCGTCATTATACTCAACCAAAGGGTTGCTATTACAACTAGTATTCCTACGCTTTTCAACCATTTTGGATGGGTATAATTGCCCATAATTTTTTTGCGATAACTGGCTACTAACACAAGTAAAAGTGAAAAGGGAAGAATAAATCCATTCAATGCCCCTGCGGTGATTAGCAATTGAACCGGGTTATTAAATAAAATAAAAATTCCTAAAGACACGATTACAAATGCCGTTAATAACTTGTTTTTTTTAGCAGGAGTCGAGAGCAGCGGAGTAGAAATAAATGAAATAGACGTATAGGCTGATCCAACGACAGAGGTAATGGCAGCGCACCACATGACAATTCCAAAAATTTTGTAGCCGACCCATCCTAGTGCTAACTGAAATACAGATGCAGCAGGGTTGGTACTTTCCAGCGTAAGCCCCTTTGCAACTACACCCAGCGCAGCTAAAAAAAGAAGTATTCGCATGAGAGAAGCCAAAAGAATGGCTGAAATCGCTGAGCGATTGACTCGATTCGTCTGTTCAGGTCCTGTGATACCTGCATCTAATAGACGGTGTGCACCTGCAAAACTGATGTATCCGCCAACAGTTCCTCCTACCAATGTAATAATCGCCTTCAGGTCAATTTTTTTTGGAATAAAACTGCGATATCCGGCTTCAAGTAGCGGAGGCTCCGAAACAAAAACAACATAAAGAGTTAGTCCAATCATTACGATACCCATCCACTTTGAAAAATTATCTATTAATGACAATGAATTTTTCTGATAAAATAAAAAGAGTGCCAACGCTCCACTCAGTAGCGCTCCATATTTTGGATTGATACCTATCATTACCTCTAATCCTAGTCCTGCTCCTGCTAAATTTCCTGCGTTAAATGCAAGTCCCCCTAAAACGATTAATATCATCAACATTGAACCAGCGCCTGGAATTACTTTATCCGCTATTTCTTGAGCGCGTAAACCACTTGCACTAAGGATGCGCCAAATGTTAAGTTGTGCTCCAATATCTAGTAGCACTGAAATTAAAATTACAAATCCAAAGCTGGCTAGTAATGTATTGGTGAAGTTTGCAGTTTGCGTCAAAAAGCCAGGTCCGATAGCAGAAGTGGCCATCAAAAATGCTGCACCTACAAGAGGCGATTGTGAAAACTTTTTTTTAGGAGGAGGCATACGTGGGTTTAATTAAAATTGCTGATTCTTTCAATGCTGCATGGATGTGTTCTGCAAATACTAACGCATGAGGTCCGTCTCCGTGTATACAAATCGTTTCAACAGCGCATGCTATGCTACCCCCATTTGTTGTAGTGACTTTTTTTTCTTTCACAAGCTGTAATACTTGTTTTACGCATTCTGTTGGATTGTCAATCAATGCATTCATTTGTGACCGGGGGGTTAAACTTCCATCCGGTTGATAAGTTCTGTCTGCAAAGCCTTCGGCAACAAATAGTATCTTATGTCTAGCTGCTGCCTCCTCGAGAGCGCTTTTTGGGGGTCCCCAAAGAGAAAAGGTGGGATTGATTTCAATAAGTGCTTTTGCAATTATTGTTGCAAGCTTGCTATTTTTTGCAGCTTCATTATAGAGTGCGCCATGAGGTTTAACGTGGGTAAGTGGATAGTGTTCTTGAATTGCAATTGAATCAAGTATCTCAATTTGCGCTTTAATTGATTTTTTTAATGTTGTTTCATCGATATTCATTGTTACTCTTCCAAAATTCTCACGATCGGGGTAAGAGGGATGCGCACCAATTGCGACGCCAACCTTTTTGGCCAGTTGTACAGTCTTACGCATACTCTCTTCACTGCCGGTATGTCCACCACAGGCAATACTTATCGAACTAACCAATGGAATAATCGCATTTTCGTTTTCCATTCCCTCACCTGCATCGCAGTTCAGATCTATCTGCTTCATATTTTACTTGTCAAAAAGTTGAAATTGTAAAAAAACACCGGGTCTGCATTGTCCTACAATTGAAAGGTCTGGTGTGTGTACCCGGGCAATTCGAGGATATCCCCCAATGGTTTGTGCATCAGCTCCCAATATAATTGGCATACCCGAAGGTGTAACTTGAATGATACCCGGCATTACTGCTGTTGAAATTAACTCTGTTTTTTCTTTCAGTAATAAGGGGCTCCCTTGTAATTGATAACCCATTCGATTTGATTGAGGCCCAATCCGCCATTTCTCTTTTATCAGTTGCGACTGAGCGGCATTATCAAACCATCCCCATTCAGGACCTTTATGAATGCGAATTGGGATTTCGTTACGTTCTAACGCTGGATTCTTTATTTGAATCAAAATATTTTCTGCCGTCCTATGATTGTTTATTTCATCAGCAAACTCAATCCGGTCACCAGCTTTTAGTGCTCGACCTTCTATTCCTCCAATTTGAGCAGGAACATAGGTTGCGCAACTTCCTAATTCAGCATTAACTTTTAATCCTCCTTGAATCGCTAAGTAGGTTCTACATCCAAATTCACTGGGTGATAGTTTTAAAGTATCTCCCGCTTTGACAACATGAGCAATATTGTACAGAATGGATTTGTTGTTGATTGTAGCTGTGGCACCCCCTCCAGTCAACGCAATGACCGTAGCCTTTTCAAATTCTATAATTGCACCATGCAGGGTAAATTCAATGAGTGCTTCCTGTCCGCTGTTGCCGCATAACAATTGTGCTAATTCAAATGAATAGCTATCCATGGGACCACTTGCAGGGATTCCCAAATGTCGATAGCCCACTCTTCCTCGGTCTTGAATAAGCGCTTGCACACCTGTTTTATGAATAAAAAGACTCATGACCAACTTTCAAATTCTGATTTTGAAATAGGATAAAACTGGACCTGGTCTCCGGGTTGTAAGAAACAAAGCGGGGTTCGATTTTTGTTGAATAGTGCTAGTGGTGTTTGACCAATCACGTGCCATCCTCCAGGCACTTCAAATGGATATATGCCTGTTTGCTTATTGGCAATGGCGACGCTTCCTGCCTTAATTCGTTGGGAAGGGACCGCTTTTCGCGGGAGGATTAGTTCCTCATTGATTTCTCCCATATAGGGGAATCCGGGAACAAATCCCATTGCGTAAACTTGGTAAGTACGGTTACTATGAAGCTCAATTATTTTTTCTTTAGAAAGATTGAGTTGACTACTTATTTCAAAAAGGTCTGGTGCAAAATATTCTTCATAGCATACTGGAATTTTTGTAATCGAGGTTTCATTTTCAATTTCATTCATCGCATCATTGGCCAGCGATAAAAGAAGTTGATCAATTTTTTTTATATGGTCAGACCATTTGTGCTCCCTTTTGAAACATAAAGTCAGGCTATTGTAGGAGGGAACAAGGTCATCTAGTAATGTAGAGAGCTGTTGCGTTGCTTTTTTTTGTAATCGATTAATTTGTTGAAAGGATTCTTGGCTAATAGGTAAATCTACAGCAAGGGTCACTGCCTGATCGTGTATGGGATACCAGTGAAAAATAGCCATGATACAAGATAAGTGATTTCTGTATCAGGCTTTATTTATTCAACTTGGTAAAAACTTGTAAATGGGGAATGGTTAATACAGCCAGGCCAATAAAAATGAGTGATAGCATGCCAGTAGGATCTGTGCTCTTAACAGTTAGAAAAATGAAGTATAAAATTCCAATCCATGCCATCGCTGAAAAGGGCATCGCTTTTTTTAGGAGAAAAAGCCAGTCTTGCAGGGATGAACTTAATTTAAAATGTAATCTGATTTTATCCAAGGATAACACGGAATGCCAGATTCCGAAGTAGAAAGCGAAAAAAATCCATAGAGGAGTTGTATGTGCTAATATCAATAGAATCACTTGCTGAAATGCAGCGATATACCAATATTGTGTCCAGGAGAAATACTTTTCTTTATTATAAAATAAGAACCCATACAACAAGAGCATAGTAATAAGAGAGAGGGGATAGAATAGTTTTCCCCATACTAAAAAACGCTCTTGGTTAATCTGATTTCGCGTGATGGATTCAAAAACACCCAGTGCTGTTTCTACATGTCGACTTAACAGCAGTAGGATCCAACAAAGCCCAAGAAAAAAGTAAACTACTTTTTTTGCTTGGTCGTTTGTGTTACCAATCCAATCGATTTCTCCAAAATGAAATGCAGTAATCAAAATAAAAACCAGTAACGCAATACCAGGTTCCCAATACCATAAACCGATATAAAGTGCTGCAGTCAATACATAGCGTAGGAAAATCTTTCGATGATCATTTTGATGGTCTAGCCCTCCTTCTATGTACACATCTAGCGCACCATGAGGAATGCCCAGTAATAAAAAAGTGATAACCATTACAATTAACTGACTCTTTTCGGGCAGTGGGAAAAACTGTCCAAGTAAACAGAGGATAACCCCTGCCAATAATAACAGTAGTCTAAGTACTAATTGCATAGTAAAAAAAGGGGGATATTGCTATCCCCCTTTAATTTTTTGTAGTGCTATTTTAGCTAGCTTTTCTACTTAAACTGTAGATAACTAAACCAAATCCAATCTTGTTCACAGCATCGCCAATGTTGTAGACGATGTTCATGTCAAGACCGATGTTTTTGAAGCTTTCGTACCACTGGCCATCGGCAGTACCGATCAAATAGCCAAGCGGATAGATTGCCCAACCTACCAATACAAACCAACCTAAAGCTGAGTTTGCAGCAGATACAGCAGAACCAGCACTTGTAGCTAGTTTCTTAACATCTCCCATCCATACTTCATAAACAATGTAGAAGTAAGCAATGGCACTGATTGTTCCCCAGATAGTGGCGTTGCCTAATCCGGCTTCACCCCAATATCCAGTAACAAGCATTACTACAGAAGCTAGAATCATCTTCCAAAGTAAACCGGTAGTACCACCTGATTTTTTAGTGATAAGGTAGAACTCCACACACATTAGTGGTACAGTCAATAACCAGTCAACGTAACGGAAGAAAGTAGGAGACTCTTGTGTCTCCATGAAATACTCTCTCATGTAATAGTAGTGAACAGCTGCAATAAAAGTGATCAGACCTGATACAAGTACCGAGGTACGCCACTCTTTACTGGTGTTGTTCAACTCAAGAAAAAAGAAAACAGAGGCAGCCATCATGGCCATGGTTCCAATGAAAAAAGTGAATGAGACGTAGTCAGTCTTTGCAATCACTCCAATCAGCATTTGTTCGAACATATGTTGAGGTTTTGGTGAACACTGTCAACCCAACTCTCAATACACAGTTTCTTCTCTGTGTGCACCTGCACACAGCGGCAATCGTTGGTAAATCAATAACAAAAGTTAAAAGAAAGTGTTTGAATAATGAAATCGCGAAATTATCTTGTTAATTAATTGACAATCAATTATGTACACTTTTACATGATTTCGCTTAAGATTGCTAGTCAATTAGTTAAACAAAATAAAATTTGTGGATAAAATCGAAAATTTTATTAATCTTGGACCAGGGTATTTTAAAGAAAAAACAGATAATCAATAAGTTAGATAAATTTTTAAGTATGAAAATTAGAAATGTGGTCATCTTTTTTATAGCCCTTTTCATGGGAATGGGTGTCAATATGGGAATGCTTTTTGTCGGAAGTTGGTTGATTCCTCTTCCAGAAGGAGTAAATACAAGTTCCAGAGAAGCATTGAAAGCTGCACTACCACTTCTTCGTTTACAAGATTTTATTTTTCCCTTTCTCGCACATGCAATGGGAACCTTTACTAGCGCCTTTGTTGTTACTGCATGGGCTTCCGATAAACAACTTCGCTACTCTCTTATTTATGGAGGACTCTTTTTTTTAGGTGGGCTTGCAACTATCGTGGGAATGCCATCTCCTGTTTGGTTTTCAATTATTGATTTGACTTTGGCGTATTTCCCAATGGCTTGGATTGGTCATAAAATGGCTGCTAAATTTAGCAAGTAGCTTAGTCAATTACCCTTCCTCCCGCATTTATCCAGTCGGTGATTTTCTGTCTTTCAGAAGCGGGTAACAAACCACTGGAAGGCATGGGACTTGGTTGTCCATCAACCGCTCTTGCTTTGATTCTATCTTTCGCAGAAACAATGCTACAATCGGTGCTTAAGTTGACTCCACCGCTTGCACTTGATGCATTATGACACGAAACACAATTGGCTTGAATAAGCGCTTTTACGGCTGCAAATTTTGGTCCCTCGGTTCTACTTGCTACTGAAATGCCCGTTAAGGTTGCTGTACAACCATTCGCATCTTTCACAGTTACTTGATAAATGCCATTGTTGAGCCCTTGAAATGTGCTAGAACTTTGCGCAGTACCATTGTTGAGACTGTAGGTGTATGGTGTAGATCCTCCACTTGCATTAATGGTAATCAGGCCGCTAGCAGAAACGCAGGGTGTAGTACCAGTTATAGTGGGTGTGATTGTGATAGTGACACCTGTGCAAGGGACTGCTGCAGTTAATGTAAAGGATTTACTTCCTGTGCATCCATTGCTGCTTTTTGCTGTGATTGTGTAGGCACCAGCAGCCAAATTTGCAAATTGACCTGTTGACTGAAATGCTCCATTGTTCAAACTATATGTATACGGACCGGTGCCCCCTGAAGCAGTTGCTATAATATTTCCATTGGAAGCAGTACCCGTGGGGTTTGTAATATTTCCCGTAATGTCTATTGTAACATTAGTGCAGGGATCTGGCGGAGGCGTGGTGCTATCTTTTCCGCAACCTGCAAAAATGAATACGAGGCTCATTATCGTTAAAGGAAGACGAATTTCCATAGAGAAATTTTTAAAAATGAAGTTAAGAATTGATTAATGGAAAGTATTAATTTCAGTGTTATCAAATTCAAATTATGAAACAACTTTTTCTCTATTTTGTTCTAGTTGCATTTAGTTTTCCTGTTTTTGCACAGTCTAAAAAAGTAAAATCGTCCGAGGCGGCTACTACGCAACAGATGGATCCTGCTTTGTTTGGCGGAGTAAAGTATCGATTAATTGGGCCCTTCCGGGGAGGAAGAAGTGCAGCCGTTGTAGGTGCTTTACAAGCACGTAACACTTTTTATTTTGGTGCAACCGGTGGTGGCGTTTGGAAAACAACGGATGGGGGTAGTAATTGGAAAAATAGTAGTGATGGTTTTTTTGGAAGTTCAATTGGCGCTATCGCAATTGCCCCCTCCAATGAAAATATAATTTATGTAGGCGAGGGTGAAAATACCATGCGTGGAAACGTATCCGAAGGATTGGGAGGAATCTGGAAGAGTGAAGATGGCGGAAAGACTTGGAAAAATTGTGGACTTAAGGATAGCAGACACATTACAAATATTTTGATTGATCCACGCAACCCATCTATTGTATGGGCAGGGGTGATGGGACATTTATTTGGACCCAATACAGAGCGTGGTGTTTTTAAATCTACCGACGGTGGTCAAACCTGGAAGCGTACGTTGTTTGTCAATGAGCAAACAGGTTGTAGCGATTTAGTTATCGATCCCGAAAATTCAAGTATTCTGTATGCAGGAACCTGGCGAGTGATTCGTACGCCACATAGTTTGGAGAGTGGCGGGGATGGAAGTGGTTTGTGGAAAAGTACAGATGGGGGTGACACGTGGGTGAATATTAGCAGTGCCCGCGGTTTGCCTAAAGGTGTATGGGGAATTGTTGGTGTGGCTATTGCTCCCTCCAATACAGATAAGTTGTATGCAATAATTGAAAATGAAAAAGGTGGATTGTTTAGTAGTGCAGATAAAGGGGAGACCTGGACCTTGCAGAGTAATGATAACAATATTCGTCAACGTGCTTGGTATTACACAAAAGTTTTTGTGGATCCTAAGAATGAGAATGTTGTTTATTGCCCCAATGTGAATTTCATGAAGAGTCGAGATGGCGGAAAAACATTTCAGTCATTACGTACACCACATGGAGATCATCACGATTTATGGATTGACCCTGCTGATGGCAAGCGAATGATTGTTGCTGATGATGGTGGTGCACAAGTCAGTTTTGATGAGGGACAGAATTGGAGTACGATGATGAATCAACCTACTGCACAACTATATCGGGTGAGTACAGACAATGCGTTTCCGTATCGGGTATTAGCTGCACAACAGGATAACTCTACCCTACGAATCCGTTCTTCTACTTATGGTAGTTTTATCACGGAGCAGGATTGGGAACCTACAGCAGGAGCCGAAAGTGGGTATGTAGTTGCAGACCCACTCAACCCCAATATTGTCTATGGTGGAAATTATGGTGGCTATCTTTCGCGCTTCGATCATACAACCGGAGAGAACAGAGCCATCTCTGTTTGGCCTGATAATCCAATGGGAGCAGGCGCTGATGTACTCAAGTATCGATTTCAATGGAACTTTCCCATTTTCTTTTCACCACATGATCCCAAAAAATTATACTGTGCTGGTAATGCTCTTTTTGTAACAGACAATGAAGGGGCTAGTTGGAAACAGGTATCACCTGATTTAACAACCAATGATAAAAGCAGACAATACTCTAGCGGAGGTCCCATTACGAAGGATAATACCTCTGTAGAATACTACTGCACTATTTTTACAGCAATGGAAAGCCCGCTGGAGAAAGATCATCTTTGGACGGGTAGTGACGATGGATTGGTTCATTTTAGTAGAGATGGTGGAAAAAATTGGACAAATGTTACACCAGCAAATGCCCCTAAATGGATGATGTGGAATGCTATTGAAGCAGATCCATTCCGTAGAGGAGTGATTTATATTACGGGTACTCGTTATAAGTTAGATGATTATACTCCCTACATCTATAAAACCGAAGATTATGGGCAGAGTTGGCAATTAATTACGAAGGGAATTTCTTCCATGCACTTTACCCGCGTGATGCGTGCTGATCACAAACGTTCCGGATTATTATACGCGGGTACTGAATTTGGTATGTATATCAGCTATGATGGCGGTGCAAACTGGCAACCTTTTCAACTCAATTTACCCTTGGTTCCTATTACAGATTTGACAATTAAGAATAATGATTTGATTGTAGCGACACAGGGGCGTTCTATTTGGATGATTGATGATTTGTCAATGGTGCAACAAGCAGATCCATCTGCCTTGACTAAGTCGATTCATATTTATCAAACTAACAACAGCTATAGAATGCCTGGTGTCTCCACTCGTTGGGGATCCATGAGTGTTCCAGCAAATAGCGCGACCAATCCGCCAAAAGGAGCTGTAATTAATTTTTGGCTCAAAGACGAAGTAACGGATTCAACACAAGCTTCTGTTTCTATTTTGGATCCTGCTGGCAAATTGATTAAGCGCTTTACCACAAATGCCAAAGAAAATACGCTTACTATCAAAAAAGGTTTTAATCAATTTGTTTGGGATCTAAAGTACCCGGAGGCAGAAAAAATTGATGGGTTGATTCTTTGGAATGGAATTCCTGGAAGTATTATTGCAGCGCCTGGGAATTATACCGCAAGGTTTCAGTTTAATAAGGATACACTGCTGGTGCCATTTACTGTTTTAGCAGATCCAAATTATAAATGTTCGCAGGTAGATTATGAGGCGCAATTGAATTTTCTAATTCAGGTGCGCGATAAGTTCAATCAGACCATGATTGCCATTCGTCAAATTAGACAGACGCGTCAACAGATTAGCGAGTTCATAAATCGCCAAGGGAAAACCTGTCCTGCTGCATTAAAAGCAATGGGCGATAGCTTATCTAAAAAGTTAACTGCTGTTGAAGAGTTGCTCCATCAAACAAAGGCAAAAAGTGGGCAAGATGTTTTAAACTTCCCTATTCGTTTGGATGATAAATTGGGTGGTGTTTTTGATATGGCTAATAGTGGTAATATGGCGCCTCCTCAGCAGGCTAAAACTGTTTACACAGAATTGGCAGTACAAGTTGATCAGGTGTTAGCACAGTTGCAGACTCTTTTGGATAGTGGTGTAAAAGAGTTCAATAAAGCCATCGTTGAAAATAAACTTCCTGTCATAGTCATTGCAGAAAAATGAAAAGACGATCCAATTGGAAGGGACTGATTGTACTAATCAGTCCCTTTTTTTTAAGCTTGATAGCCATTGCTCAGCCCAAGGAGGTTAAGCTGGTTGTGTTAGGCGTGATGCAGGATGGGGGTCTGCCTCAGTTAGGTTGCACTAAGTCTTGCTGTATTGCATCTATAAACCGAAAAACAGTATCCTCCCTTGCAATCGTAGAGCCGTCGAAGCATCGCTTTTCGTTACTTGATGCAACACCCGATATTGTTCAACAGTGCAAATTGGTTGATTCGCTTTATAAAGAAGTAAAGCTGCATTCTATTTTTCTGACTCATGCGCATATGGGTCACTATACTGGCATTTTGCAACTAGGACGTGAAGCGATGAATGCAAAAAATCTTCCGTTGTATGTTATGCCACGGATGGCAAATTTTATTACAGCAAACGGACCCTGGAGTCAGCTAGTGCGGCTCAATAATATTTCACTTACTACAATGCAGGATGATCTACCTGTAGAAAACGAAAATTTTTCCATCACACCATTGCTGGTTCCTCATCGGGATGAATTTTCTGAAACAGTGGGCTACCGTGTAAAGGGACCCAATAAGTCAATTTTGTTTATTCCAGATATTGACAAATGGTCAAAATGGAGCCGAAGCTTGATTGAAGAAATTGAAAAAGTTGATTACGCTTTTTTGGATGGAACATTTTTTGCTGATGGGGAAGTGGACCGCCCCATGAGTGAAATTCCTCATCCTTTTGTTATGGAAACAATGAGCCTGTTGAATGATGCTCCTTCATCAATTAAGAAGCGTGTGTTCTTTATTCATTTTAACCATACTAATCCGCTCATTAATCCGTTGAGTGGCGAACGAAAAAAAGTAGAACAGCTGGGCTATCAGATAGCAAAAGAGGGAGCCGTCTTTACTTTATAAGACAACTCCCTCTGCAGGTTAAGGCTTTTTCCGGGTTATTCGATGGGCTTATATTCTTTAAAGAGATTCAGTTTTGTCTCTTCTACTTGTTTTTTATAGGCTTCCCACTTACCAGCAAAGAATTCATTGATTGAAGTAACAATTGATTTGATTGCATTTTCTGCATTTACAATCAGTTGCTCTTCTTGTGCGCCTGGAGCAACCATTTTAGCATTGATTGTTTGTTGCGCTGTTTGCAATTGAGATAATACAGTTACTTCAAATGGACTTCTGGTGATGCCTTGTTTGTCAGAGGTTTTACCACTGATAGCCTCACGGAATTTCTTAATGTCTTCTAAAAGTGCATTACTTGTTTTTCGTAAGGAATCTGTTGGTTTTCCTTCCAGTCCTTTTACTTGATTAATCATTTTATTGCACACTTCCTCTGCTTCGTTCATTCGATCCATGGCCAGTGTAAGTTTGTCACCTGCTTTGCGTAAGCGATCCATGGCATTACGTTGTGCTAGTTTTATTTCGTTGCGATTACCTAAACGAGGATCATCTTTCACAGTGATGGAAGTGGAATCAGTTTGTCCAGCATAAGTTAGTACAACTTTGTAAGTGCCGGGTAATACTTGAAATCCACCTGGCTCTGGAGAACCAGCTTGTGGTTTGGGTGAACCTGGTTGGCGATATCCTTTCTCTTCCATTCCCCAGTATACACGATTAAATCCTGTATCAGCTATCCATCTAAGTGAGCGAATCAATCCGTTTTCGCTATTGTAAATTCTTACTGATACGGAGTCTCCTCTATTACCTCCAACTCCACGTCCGCCACCGCCCATGCGACCTCCGCCTTGACCGCGTCCTCCACCCATTCCTTGTCCACCTCCTGTAGTAGGAGTAGTTGATGCTACGTTGTCTGTAGCTGTTGAATTGATTTTGGTAGTGGTAGAGTCTGCACGTTTTGGTTTGTTGATGTAAAAAGAAACAGCCGCACCGCGTGGTCTGTTATCAGCATCCCAAATACCCATTACACTCCACTCATAACCATCTGCTGGTTTGTATTGTGCTTGGATGGCTTCTGGTGCTTGGAATACCGTAATATTTTTAGAAGGTGTTTTTGTCGTGCTAGCTGCTAATTGACGTAATGGACGAATATCATCTAATATCCAAAGGGCTCTTCCAAAAGTAGCGATAGCAAGATCTGCTTCTCTCTCTTGGATGGCTAAGTCGTAAGTTGATACAGAAGGGTAGCCGTTTTTCCATTGAGAAAAATTGACACCATTATCAACGCTGATCCATAGGCCATGTTCTGTACCTACAAAAATCAAATTAGGTTCAACCGGATCTTGAATCATACAAAGTGCATAACCATTGACTTTGTTTTCATCAACTAATCTCGTCCACGTTTTACCAAAATCTGTTGTTCGGAAAATATAGGGCTTAAGATCGCCTCTGCGATAATCATTCGCAACCACAAAGGCTTCTCCTGCATTGTAGCGTGACGCCGTGATCTGCGGAATCCAACATCCCGCAGGTAATCCTGGAATTTTACCAGCAAAATTGGTCCAGGTTTGTCCACCATCTCTAGTTAATTGAACTTGGCCATCATCTGATCCTGTCCAAATCACTCCTTTTTCTTTTGTAGATGGTGCAATAGTTAATAAGCTACAATATGTTTCTGCTCCGGTTATATCTAGGGTGAGGCCACCAGTATTTTGAAAAGCTTTGATTTTTGTTGAGTCATTGGTGGTGAGGTCGGCTGAAATAGATTGCCAACTTGCTCCTTTATCTGTGCTTTTATGAACAAACTGACTACCTAAATAAATAGTTTTGGGATCAAATGGATCCTGCGCCATTGGAGTATTCCAATTGAATCGCAATAGTTGATTTGGATTTGCCGGATTAGGTTTAATAAACCAAGATTCTCCTGTTTTCCAGTTTCTTCTTCCAAAAGATCCACCCTGGCTTTCGCTGTAAACCCAAGTAGCATCTTCTGCGTCTGGCATCACATCAAAACCATCGCCTCCACCCACATTGTGCCAATAATAATTACGAATACCTCCATTGATCCAAACATAGGCAGGGCCATGCCAGCTTCCGTTGTCCTGCATTCCTCCCATTACGTTGTAAGGGGTTTCGTTATCTACATTAATATGATAGAATTGACCAACAGGAATTTTTTCGTCAAAATTCCAGCTCTTACCTCGATCTCTTGAGATGCCGATACCTCCATCATTTCCTTCGATGATCAAGTTTGGATTTTCTGGATGAATCCACCAGGCATGGTGATCTGGATGAATGCCAGAGTAAGGAATCAGCGTGCTAAATGATTTGCCTCCATCTTCACTTAACGTGATGGTGGAGTGAACATCGTAAATGCGATTTTCATTTTTGGGGTCCACATAAATCTCTTGATAATAAAATGGTCTGTCTGTTACATCAGCTGCGTTACTATTTACGAGTTGCCAGTTAAAACCACCATCATCACTTTTGTAGAGTCCATTTTTTGTAGCTTCTACTTTAGCATACACTCTGCTGGGCATGCTTCTTGCAAAAGCAATACCAATTCTTCCAAGGGGTCCTTCTGGCATTCCTTCTTCCTTGCCCATTTTTTTCCAGGTTTTTCCACCGTCTACTGTCATGTATAGTCCACTTCCTGCTCCACCACTTTTCAATTCCCAAGGCTTTCTGCGAAACTGCCACATCGAAGCAATTAGCTTATTGGGATTGGAGGGATCCATCACTAAATCAGCGCAACCGGTAGTGTCGTTGACATATAAAATCTTTGACCAGGTTTCTCCTCCATCTGTTGTTTTGAAAACGCCTCTTTCAGAATGCTCTGCATATGGATTTCCAATTGCGGCTACATAAACTGTATTAGGATTGGTTGGGTCAATCACAACCCGATGTATACAGATTGTTTTATCAAGCCCCATTTTTTTCCAATTCTTTCCGGCGTCCAATGTTTTGTATAGGCCCGCACCTAAGTTGAGTGAATTGCGTGGGTTGCCTTCGCCAGTTCCCACCCAAACTACGTTGGGATTGCTTTGTTGTATAGCTATTGAGCCAATATTCTGAATGGGCTGCTCATCAAATATGGGGTTCCATGTTTGTCCGCCATTCTCTGTTTTCCATACGCCTCCAGAAGCGGCTCCCACATAGACGGTTGTGGGATTAGCAACTACTGCATCAATGGCCGTGATACGACCACTCATACCTGCAGGTCCAATGTTGCGAGGCTTCCAATTTTTGAATTGTTCCCAGTTTACTTTTTGAGCAGAAACTGCGCAGGTCATTATTAGACCCGTAAGCAATAAGAGGTAGTTTTTCACTTTTTTAATTTTTGGGGAATGAAATGTAGTAAAGTTGGCTTAGAAATATTTTATCAGACGCAATTTTTCTTGTCTTCCAGCTAAAAAAAGAAAGGATCTCCCATTAAAATACCCGTCCTCTTCTAACATAATTCTGATTTCTTTACCCCATTCGGGGATATAGGTAGCACTATTTAGCTCAATGGAATAGGCGGTGGATGGATAAACAGGATAATCGCCGCTTCCTGCAACACCTTCTTGTTGGTCCCACAAACCGATAGTGGGGCCGGCTGCATGGCCATGTAAGCCAAGCGGGTGGGAGTAAATACTTGGCTTGATTCCTTCTTTTATTGCTTGCTCACGAGCGGCTTTTAAAATTTCATTTCCAGTTCGTCCTGTTTTAAACTGAGCAATTAAAATGTCCTGCAATCGGTTACTAGTCGCAAATGCCTTTTGCAAATAAGCAGGTGCATCTGTTTCATCTCTACGTAGAACATAAGCATGTTGTTGGACATCTGTGTTCAAACGTAAGTAGGTGATTCCAAAATCTACATGTAGTAAGTCGCCAGGTAGTATTACTTCATTTTCGGGTCGATTGGAAAAACTTCTCAGGTGCTCAAAGTTGACAGTGTCGCTTCTTTGTACGGAAACAGAAGGATGAAACCAAGTTGTTAATTCAAGAGAAGTAACGCGCTGTCTAAACCACCATACCAAATCATCAGTTGTAGTTACACCAGGTGTAATAACTCGTGATGAAAATCCTTCAGCAATAATCTCATGTGTTAGACCAATCAGTTTTTGATATATCTCTAGCTCGCGCTCAGTTCGAGACTCCAGCCAGCCCACAGCCAGAGATTCGGCAGAAACTAATTTGTTTTTAAACGATGCAGGTAATTTATCTACTAAGCGTTCATAGTGTGTGTGATCCAGCCCATCTGCATGTCCAAAATTCAAAGAGGTATTGATTCCAATTTTTGATGGATTTTTTTTCTGAATTAGATCAGCAAGCGCATTCCATTGGTCCGGGAATTTTTGCAAATCCCATGCTGCTTTGATTGAGTTGCCTACATTATATCTTGCAATAGCAAAGCGCTCCAAGGTTTGTGTGGCGGGGTTTAAATAGAAGACCAGCATTGTTGTTCTTCGTGCTGAAAGCCATGTGGAAGGGAGCATTGTTTTTAATACAGGATCTTCGTTGTACTCTCTGGAAATTAGTAGCCACATGTCAATACCTGATCTTTTCATTAGCACAGGTAAAAGCGTCTGAAATCTTTCTTCTAAAATTTCATCAACAATTTTACTTTGTTCGCGCTCTGTTAAAACAGGTTGCGCAGTTAGGCAGTAAGTTGACCAGCAAAGAGCTAGCAGTAGGATGATTTTTTTCATAGTGTTATGCACGTAAATTTAATATCTTTAGAAGAATACCATTTAATAAACTAGTCAATTATGACATTTCCGATTTTATTTGCAGTATTGGCCGTTATTTTAATATTGGTCAGAAGACATTTTAGGGAGCGAGATTAAATTATTTCATTCGTAAAATTATTTTCAATGGAAGTACATCATAAACACCAAAAACGAGGTCATTCTATTTGCACTGCTGTGTGTATATGCATTTATTGATGACGATTGAGGAGCAAAATAAAAAATTGATTAAGCTGTTGCAAGAGTAATTATTTTGAATGAGTTATCGTTTATCCTACTTTTTTTTATGCTTGACGCTGTACCTCATTTTATCTGGTTGTACAGGGTACAAAAAAATGAATTGGTCTGTCCGTAACCAAAAAGAGGGGAGTGTTTATTATCAGGAAGCATCTACTTATAACTGGAGACAGCGTGATTCATTAACTCGAGAGTTGGTATTGCAAGGGAGTATGCCAAGATTTTTACGCCGATTTGTTGCCATCAAATCCACTTGGAAAGACTCTGTATCCGGAAGCATCTATAAGATCACCTATTATGTGGCCCCAGATTATCTTTCGGTTGGCAATGATGAAGATTGGGCAAGAGTGCACATCACCCCTTTTTTAGCCCAGGAGTTGGCTGATAGTCTTCATTGTTTTTTGCCAACACGAAAAATGGTAGATCAGATCTATCAGCAGGCAAAAATTAAATTATCTCCTGTACCTCTATATGCATTTAGAGATAGCACGCCTACCTTTTATCATCATCATTTAATAGTTGAAGGACAGCGCAAGGGTAAAAAGGGCCTTATTGCGGGCATTCAAAAAGACCTTGTAACTTCTGGAAAATTATTTACTTATCCCAAAATGGATCGTGTTGCTATTTATGGTTGGCACCAGCTAAATGGGAAACCCATTCAGACGCTTTATACTGGACACGTTTATTGGTATGTAGATTATAGCCAAGGAGTGAGATTGATTTATGAGAATGTGCGTGTTAATGGAAAGTGGTTACATTATTCTGAACTCTTTTCCAATGAAAAACTGAAGAATTTGTTATGTGATGAGCCAACTTGTGGTACTGGCCGTTACCCAGTTAAGAATTTTTGAAAATTAGTTAACAATCCTAATATTGATTGTTTTCGTTGGAGTAGGGTAATAGGCCTGACAAATTGCACAATTGTTTGAAGGGTTTGGCTCAAGTACAAACTTAAAAGTGTCACCAGCCCTTATTGATGAGGGGAATTGGCAAGGATTACCAAGTCTGAATGCTCTGTTATAAGATAATGAGGTTTGAGGATCTGTCCAAATTGCCTCGTACAGCGAGTCTGCTAGAGTTCCATCTTCAAGTGTAATTGTATAGTTGCTACAAATTCCTGCCACGGCAAGTTTTCCGGTTAAGTAGTTGAGATGATCATACCGTTCGCATTGAAATCCAAAGCAGGTCAAAAGTGCAAACAATAGAAAAAAAGGAACAACTTTATTCTTCATGGACACTTTATTTAGACAAATATAGTAATAAAGTTATTCCATGCTTCTGTTCATTGATAAATCAGTAACTTAACCTGCTTATTAAAACGTTAAACTATAGTTATGCGTCCTCTATTTTTTGCCCTGTTTGTTTTTGCAAGTCAGTATTGTTTTGCGCAGCTAAAATATCCTGTTACGCAAAAAGTTGATGTGAAGGATAATTATCATGGAACCATAATTGAAGATCCTTACCGCTGGTTAGAGGATGATAATAGTGAGGCTACTCATCAGTGGGTGAATGCTCAAAATCAAGTAACGGGATCTTATTTAGCTGCTATTCCTTTTCGAAATGCAGTCAAAGATCGGTTAGCAATTTTATGGAATTACCCCAAAATCGGTTCGCCTAGAAAAGAAGGGGAGTTTTATTATTTTTTCAAAAACAATGGCCTGCAAAATCAAAGTATACTTTACCGACAAAAAGGTTTAACGGGTAGTCTGGAAGTTTTTATTGACCCTAATAAATTCTCTGCAGATGGAACCATCGCATTGGGCGGCCAGTCTTTTTCCAAGCAAGCAAGGTATATGACCTATTTAATTGCACGAAGTGGAAGCGATTGGCAAGAAGGAATCATACGAGATCTATCAACGGGTCGCAACATCGATGATACGATTAAGTGGATTAAGTTTAGTGGAATTTCATGGTTAGGTGATGTCGGTTTTTATTACAGTCGATATCCAGTTCCAGATGCAGATACAAAATTGTCCAAGCAGAACCGCTATCATAAAGTTTATTTTCATCGAATTGGAACCAAACAGTCTGCTGATGAATTAGTATATGAAGACAATGAGCATCCTTTACGAAATGTAGGAGGTAGCGTGACGGATGATGGACGATTTTTAATTATCTCCCAAACTGAAGGTACTAGCGGTAATGAACTTTGGGTAAAAGATCTTGCTGCAACGCAGGTCGGATTTTCAAAATTGATTGATGGATTCTCAACTGATCCTGATGTGATTGATAATATAGGGGAGCAATTACTAATCAAAACAAACCAAGATGCTCCTAATTTTAAGGTCGTTTTAGTTGATCCTAAAAATCCTGCGAAAACGAATTGGAAAACTGTTATCGGAGAAAAAGGTGATGTACTACAAGGTGTGGGTACTGGCGGAGGTTATTTATTTTGTTCTTATTTAAAAGATGCTTCCACGCGTGTTTACCAATATACTTATGACGGAAAATTAGTTCGAGAAATTAAGCTACCTGGTATTGGGGCTGCTTCTGGCTTTGATGGGAAGTCAAAAGACAAATCTCTTTTTTACACATTTACTTCTTACACCTATCCTCCCACTATTTACACGTATGATATTGCAACGGGTCAGTCAAATCTTTTTAGGAAAACCGAAACTGCTTTTAAAAATGAGGATTACGAAACAAGACAGGTGTTCTTTACTAGTAAGGATGGGACCAAAGTTCCTCTCTTCATTACTGGGAAAAAAGGTTTCAAGTTAGATGGGAATAATCCAGTTTTACTATATGGTTATGGTGGTTTTAATATCGCACAAACGCCGGGCTTTAGTATTTCCAATGCTTTTTGGATGGAACAAGGCGGTCTTTATGTTGTTGTGAATCTTAGAGGGGGTAGTGAATATGGTGAAGCATGGCACAAAGCAGGAATGCTAGATAAAAAGCAAAATGTATTTGATGATTTTATTGGCGCTGCTGAATTTTTGATTACTAATAAATACACGCGCAAAGAGTTATTAGCGATTCGTGGGGGTTCTAATGGAGGATTACTGGTCGGAGCTTGCATGACACAACGTCCTGATTTGTTTCAAGTGGCACTACCTGCAGTGGGTGTGATGGATATGTTGCGCTATCATTTATTTACAATTGGATGGGCTTGGGCTGTCGAGTATGGCCGAAGCGATAATCCGGAGCAATTCAAGTATCTATTTAAGTATTCACCGTTGCATAATTTAAATGATGGAACTAATTATCCTGCAACGTTGGTTACTACTGCTGATCACGATGATCGGGTAGTGCCAGCGCATTCTTTCAAGTTTGCTGCTCGTTTACAGGAGGCACATAAAGGAAACACTCCAGCGCTTATACGAATTGAAACAAAAGCAGGGCATGGGGCAGGAAAGCCTACTGCCAAACAAATTGAAGAGGCTGCTGACATATGGAGTTTTGTGCTGTACAACATGGGATTACAACCAACAATAAAGTAAAATAGAAATCATGAAATATTTTTTACTGATTGCTGCTGCAATTTCAATTACGCTGTTCGGAAATGCGCAGTGGAATCCTAACACATCGGTGAATTTGCAAGTTTCATCTTTACCTATGTCGGATATGCAATCCTTGACTACCTCAACGGGAAGAACTTGGATTGCTTACTACCATGAAAACAATGGCAATTACGATATGCGTGCGCAACTATTAGATGTTGATGGAACTAAATTATTAGGTGCCGATGGAATGTTAGTAGATAATAAGCCATCCGGTACTGCCACTTTTGTTTTTAATATTTGTAAGGATGCGGATGATAATTTGATTGTTGCCTATCAAGATCAGCGTAGTGGTCAACTAGCTGCTGTGGCTTACAAGGTTTCACAGACTGGTACTCATTTATGGAGTAGCTCGGGTGTTGTAATTGGGCAGGGATTAGCCCCTTATCCGGCAGTGTTGAGCACGGGTGAAACGGTGGTGGCTTGGAATGAATCAACAACCAATACGTTGCAGATTCAGAAAATTGCAACGAATGGTACACTAGCCTGGTCTACACCTGTTTCAGTGTTAGTCGGGACTTCACTTACCACTCGTGGCCAGTTGGTGCCCAATTTGAATGGCGCTTTTACAATGGTTTTTCAGCGTAGAGGATTTGGTATTGCCACTACATTATACGCGCAGCGTTATACTAGCAGTGGATCTGCTGTATGGCCTGCCGCGGTTCAGCTTTCTACTGAAACAACATCAGGTGCACGCTATTATTCAGTAGTGGGAGAGGCTGATGTTACCTATTGTGGATACTATAGTGCGCAGGGTAGTCGATTTAATTCTTGGTTGCATCGAATCAATCCTGATGGAACACTTCCCTATGGAGGCAATGGTTCTAATTTTAGTACCGCTACCTCCTCTTCCGATCCCTATCAGCAAATGACGAACATCGCGCTAGACCCTAGTTCTGACTTTGTTTGGTCTGTTTGTTCTTTTAGTAATACTAACCAAAACCAATATGGGATTTATGTCCAGAAATTTTTAAAACAGACAGGTGCTCGTCAATTGTCGAACACAGCACTTAATGTTTATCCAATCAGTGCCAATTTTGAAACTCAAGTAGGAGAGCTCTCTTTAGTGAATGATGGCCCCTTTTTTATGAGTGCTGATGCAAACTATAAATTATACGTAACTAGGTTAGATGCAAATGGTGCATTTGTTTGGAGTGGAAACCGTATTGAAATTAGCTCTACTACAGCCAGCCCAGGTACCCCAAAAGGTCGTTATGGATTTTCTGGTTTGAGAAATAATCAAGCGGTTGGCGTTTGGGCTGAAACCAGAAATGGAGTACAAAATGCCTATGCACAAAATATATTACCTGGTGGGCTTACGCCAACTCCGATTGTCATTACAACACAGCCCTCATCGCAAACTGTTTGTGAGGGAACAGGTGCTAATTTTTCTGTAACAGCAACTGGAACAGGGATTACCTACCAATGGGAACAAAGTACCAATGGATGTACGGGACCTTGGTCTGCAATCACTGGAGCTACCAGTGCAACCTATTCTATTAGTTCAACTTCAGGCAGTTTAAATAATACTGCTTATCGATGTGTCCTTTCTGCATCTGGAACTAGTAGCGTTACTTCCAATTGCGCACTACTCACGGTTGCGGCACCAATCACAGTGTCTTCGCAGCCCACATCGCAAACTGTTTGTTCGGGCGCTGCGGCAACTTTTACTACTGCTGCAAGTGGAGCCAGTCTTACTTACCAGTGGCAGATAAATACGGGTAGTGGCTTTACAAATCTGAGCAATGGTGGCGTTTACAGTGGTGTAACAACTGCTTCACTCGTTATAAGTGCAGCTACTATTACACTAAATAACTATCAATATCGTTGTGTAATTTCAAATGCGGCTTGTAATGTAAACTCTTCGAGTGCTACGCTCACTGTCAACCCAATTACAGCTATTACGCAGCAGCCCAATGCACAAACCATTTGCGCAGGATCAGCGGTTAGTTTCTCTGTGACGGCAACGGGCGCAAGCATTACGTATCAATGGCAACAAAGTCTGAACGGATGTAATGGTCCTTGGACAAACATTAGTGGCGCAACAACTGCAACCTATACCATCGCTAACGCACCGGTCTCGTTAGATAACACGGCCTACCGCTGTATTGTCAATGGAACTTGCACGACCGCACTTACCTCAGGCTGCGGACTACTAACCGTTGTTGCACCTACTACTGTAACCACACAACCAATTTCACAAACGGTGTGTGATGGAACAGGTGTCACCTTTACAACAGCAGGTAGCGGTACAGGTGTACTGTACCAGTGGCAGGTAAATACTGGAAGCGGCTTTACTAACCTTACAAACGGTGGTATCTATAGCGGCGTCACCACTGCATCACTTGCCATCAGCGCCACTAACCCAACTATGAGTGGTTATCAGTATCGCTGCTTACTATCTAATGCAGTCTGTACTACGCCAGTTAACACAAACACGGTTACTCTCACTGTAAATACACTCCCTGCAATTTCTTCACAGCCTCAAGCGCAAACTACTTGCTCGGGTACTACTGTCTCCTTTACAGTAGGTGCAAGTGGAACAGGTGTGCAGTACCAGTGGCAGGTGAACACAGGAACTGGATTTGTGAATCTGACCAACGGAGGAAATTATGCCGGGGTAACCACAAGTACATTAATTGTCAGCAATACTGCTGTAACAATGAGCGGTTATCAATACCGCTGCGTCGTGAGTGGAACTTGTACTCCAGCTGTGAACTCTGCCGCTGTAGCGCTTACGGTATATGCACCAGTTGTAGTGAACCGTTCTCCTGCTAATGCAGAAGTATGTGCTGGTACAACCGCTAGTTTCTTGGTAGCTGCTTCCAGCGTCCCTGCTATTAATTATCAGTGGCAGGTGAGCACCAATGGTGGAACTACCTGGACTGATATCGCGGGTGCAACAACCACTAGCTTGTCATTACCCTCTGTGATCATTGCGATGAATGGTAATCGTTACCGCTGCCTCGTGTCTAGCAATACTTGTTCAACACCAGTTGCATCAGCTGCTGCACTGTTGACAGTACGCGTGGTGCCTACTGTTACACTCACTGCTGCGCCGTATACTTCGTTACTGCCTGGACAAAGTACTACGTTAACTGCTACAGCAAGTACATCCACGGGAGGAGTAATAAGTACAAATTGGACACAGAATAGTCAACCTTATACTCCAAGTAGTAGTCTAAGTAATGTATCTGGAATAAATGATTTAGGAACCTACCAAGTTGGCATTAGAGAAACCTGGCCGAGCGGTTTATTCTGTTCTGCGCTATCGCAGACCGTTACGATTACGGCTAACGTTAGTAACCGCTTGTTCATCTTCCCCTCTCCGAATGATGGAAATTTTACCGTGTCGTATTACTACAGTGGAAGCAGCGCTTCTACTCGCGTACTCAATATCTATGATGGAAAAGGTGCATTAGTTTATCGAGAGTCATTTTCTGTAGCAGGGCCATATACTTTGTTACCCGTTGATCTTCGTCAACATGCACGTGGCATCTATTACGTAGTGGTGGGCGATGCTGCTGGAAACAAACTAATTCAAGGAAAAGTACACGTTCGTTAATTCAATTTTTATGGAAGTACACAAACCAAAATTTGTAAAAGGACTCATTGCTGAAATATTTGTTATTGTAATTGGTATTTCGTTAGCTGTTTTAGCTGAGCGAATGGTAGAGCATTTTCAGCATCGAAAAGAAGCAAAGGGAGTAGCAAGTCGTATGGTTGCCGAGTTACGTAGGGATAGTGCCGATTTGCATTTTAATATGATTCATCATCAATTAGGGTACGCTGCCGACAGTTTACTTACTGATTGGTCGCGGGGGTTAATTGAGTTAGAAGATGATTCTCTTAAGCTATATGCTGGCCGTTCACTCAATTTCACTTTTTTTGCTAGCAATACTGCTGAAATAGAAGCCCTGAAAGGATCTGGCAAGTTGTATCTCATAGAGGACGAAGAATTATTATCAACTATACTAAAGCATTATGATCGGTATGCTGACTTTGATTTGTTTACAAGCTTGGGTCAAAAGCTATCACAGCGGATAAGTGATCTTTATAAGGAACATGCTTCGCTTAAAACAAACATGAATTTTACTGCTGATGCATTAGTTTATGAGTTTAATGCGGAAGACTTAAGAAAAAATCTGCGGGGAAATAGAATGCTTGAAAACCTCTTGCAGGAAAAGCGTGTTATGGATGCTTTTGTAATACAACGATCAAGGACTGCATTAAAAAGAACTGAGAAAATCATTGCACAGTTGCAGGGGAAGCATTGAAATTTCCTTGTCATCAATTTTTAAATTGTTTAAGAAAAGTCGGTGTTTGTTTTTTTCCAGATTAAACAAGATAAAATTTTCAATAATTTTTTCCTGATTTCGATACTAACAGTTGTTTGTCTCGGATTAATTTGTGGCGCTAGATTTTTTTAGAAACCAAATTAATTCATATGAGAAAACTGATGGGTTTGCTCGCTGCCTTCTTAATTGGCAGTACTGTTTTGTTTGCACAAGACAGAGTGATTACCGGTAAGGTAATTGATGAAAGTACAGGAACTCCTCTTTCAGGTGTTTCTGTCGTTGTAAAAGGAATGTTGTCTGGTACTTCTACCAAAGATGACGGTACATTCCAGTTAACCGTTTCGGCGCAAGCCAAAACACTTGTCTTCTCATCTGTTAACTACAGCCCTCGAGAAGTATCACTTGACAGCCGTACTGTTTTATCAGTAAAGCTGTTGAATGAAGAAAAGGCAATGCAAGAAGTAGTGGTAGTAGGTTTCGGTACGCAACGTCGCCGCGATGTTACTTCTTCTATTTCTACAATCACTGCTGACAAAATCAAGAATGTTCCTGTTCAGACATTTGAACAGGCACTTAGTGGTAAAGCAGCTGGTTTGAATGTAACATTGCCTAACGGGGTACTAGGTAACCCTCCTGTTGTTCGTATCCGTGGAGTTAACTCTATTCAGGGTTCTTCATTCCCATTGGTGCTTATTGATGGTGTTCCAGCTTTTACTGGAGACATTAGTACTAACTTAAGTGCTAACAACGCACTTGGTAACTTAAATCCTGCAGATATTGAAGATATCCAGGTTCTAAAAGATGCTGCAGCAGCAGCTATCTATGGTAGCCGTGCTGCCAATGGGGTAATGTTGATTACAACTAAAAAAGGTAAGTCTGGAAAGGCTAAGGTTAATTACGATACCTGGGTTGGATGGACTAATCCTTATCGTTTGTATGATGTGTTAAGAGCGCAAGATTACGTGAATATCAAAAATGAAGCTGTACGCAATTTAAATGCGCCTGTATTTACTGGACATACACCAGGTTCTCCACTTTTCTTCATGGATACAATCAATGGAAAAGTGGTTGATACGCGTTGGAATGATGAAGTGTATCAAACAGGGTTTCAGCAAAATCATAACTTAAGTGTATCTGGTGCAAATGCCGGAACACGTTATTTCTTTAGCGCGAACTACACCAATCAAGAAGGTATGCTTCAAACGAATACCTATGAAAGGATGCAGATGCGCATGAACTTGGATCAAAAAGTTAACAACTGGCTAAGTGTAGGAAGTAATCTGAATTTTAGCCGTGTTGAAACTGGATCTCCAAGTACAGGATCACTTCCTGGAACTCCTTTTAATACTGCCGGTGTTGCACGTTTAGCGTTTTTAACTTCTCCTAACTTATCACCCTACTTGGCAGATGGACGTTACAACATTCGTGGTATCGATAATCCCACGCAGCGTAATTCATTTAACTCATTAGGACTGGGTCGTAACTTGGTGCAAACTGGTTTAGTGAATCCAACCTTGCTGCGCGATTTGAACCGTATCACTTCATTAGTTGACCAATTCCAATCTAGCATTTTTGCTGATTTGAAACTTGCACCCGGTTTGAGCTTCCGTTCTCAGTATGGTGTTAACTTTCAGCGTACAGAAGATAAAACCTTCTACAATGCATTACACGGAGATGGTATTGGATCTCCTTCCACTACAACTGATGACGGAACAGCTTTTAATATCACTGGTCGCTACGAAATTTCAAACTTTCAAAACTTCTTGACCTATAACAAGACTATCAGAAACAAACATAACTTGAATGTTACTGTAGGTTCTGAAGAGCAAAAGACAATCGTAGATCGTTGGGGAGCTTCTCGTAGCGGTTTAACTGATGAATTCTATAATGAATTCCAAGGAAGCTTTACTATCAACAATAACCCAGTGGGTAATGTGCTAACTGAAAACTATTTATTGTCTTTCTTTAGCCGTGTAAACTACAATTATAATAATCGTTATTTCCTTGCTTTGACTGGACGTCGTGATGGTTATTCTGCATTCGCAGAAGGAAAGAAATGGGGTAACTTCTTTGGAGTATCAGGAGGTTGGAACATTTCTGATGAGTCATTTTTCCAAGGCATGAAGAAAGTAGTGAACCTACTTCGTTTGCGTGCAAGCTACGGGCAGGTTGGTAACCTTGCCGCTGTTGGAAACTTTGCCAGCCTTTCTACATTTGGTTCTTTCCAATATGGATTAGGCTACCCAACTTTATTCTTTAGCCAAGCAGGAAACAAAGATCTTTCTTGGGAAACAAGTACCAAGTTTGACGTAGGTTTTCAATTTGGATTATGGAATGATCGTTTAACTGGTGAACTCAGTTACTACAATACTGACTTGTCTAATTTGATCATTGACCGTCCTTTACCATCTAGTATGGGAATTCCAGGAAACTCTATCCAAGCGAATGCAGCTAGTATGTTTAACAGAGGATTAGAGTTTACCTTAAATGGCAGAATAATTGAGAAAAAAGATTTCTCATGGAATGCCAGCTTCAATATTACAACACAACAAAACGAAGTTACTTCTCTTGCTCCTGGTGTAACTGAGTTGATTGGTACAACACAGCTTGAGCGTACAAACCTCACTGTAGTGGGTCAGCCAATTGGTTCTTTCTTTGTTGTACGTTCTGGCGGTGTTGATCCTCAAACTGGTCAGCGTATATTTTTGAACAAAGCAGGACAAAAAGTATTCTTCAACTTTGCACGTCCTACCGCTACGCGTTATCAATTTGCTGATGGTTCAACATCACCAGCCATTGGTATTGCAACGGATGGTGTTATTGCCGGAAGTGCATTGCCAAAAGCATATGGCGGTTTCACTAACAATTTCTATTACAAAGGTCTTGACCTTACTATCGACGCGTTTTATAGCTTAGGTAACTATGTTTATTTTGGATCGCGCGCAGGTATGTTGGATCAGCGCTTCTGGAACAACTTCCAAGAAGTAAAAAATCGCTGGACTAAAGCTGGTGATGTAACCAATATCCCTCGTATTGTCTATGGCGATAACATTTCAAATGGTTCTGCGTTCCCAATTGATGAAAACCTTTTCAAAGGGGATTTCCTTCGCGTCAGAACGATCGCTCTTGGATATACGTTGCCTACCAAGTATGTTGAGAAAGCTAAGCTTTCTAGTATCCGTGTCTATACTCAAGTGTTGAATCCATTCATTATCACTGCTTATCCTGGTATCGATCCTGAGATTTCTGTAAATGGTAACACCGCATTGACTCCTGGTGTTGATCGTAATACTGTAGGACAGGCACGTACATTCACTTTTGGTATAAACGTAGGTTTCTAAAAAATTAAAACGAATGACTATGAAATTGATAAATAATGTCAACCGCCTATCACTGCTAGCCATCGCTCTAACTGCAATGGTCAGTACCGGTTGTAAAAAAGAAAATCTAAGTCCAGTACCACAAACTTCATTGTCAGATGCAACTGCCTTCTCCTCCCCACAGCGTATTTCGCAGCAGGTGTTTGGTGTGTACTCTGCCATTAAAAGTGGTCAATTCTTGGGTGGCCGTGCTATGATTTATCAGGATGTACGCGGCGAAGACTGGATCAACGTTACTACAAATGGTGTAACAGCTTTTGGTGTATGGAACTTTTCTATCACCGAAGGTGACAACCAGGTAGAAAATTACTGGGCTGCTGGCTACGCGGCAATCAATCGTGCTAACGTAGTACTAGAGGGGATTGATGCAAATCCTACTGTAATTCCAGCTACTCTCGCAAATCAATATAAGGCTGAGGTAAGATTTGCTAGAGCCCTTTCTTATTTCTATTTGCAAAGTTTATATGCGCGCAGACCTTACAATGCTGATAATGGTGCTAGTTTGAGCGTACCCCTTCGCTTATCAGCTAACAAGAGCTCTGCAGGTGCTTCCTTAGCGCGTTCTACACAAGCGCAGGTTTTTAATCAGATTCTTGACGACTTGAATTATGCAGAAACAAATCTTCCAGCAACCTATGGTGCTGCTGCAGGCGATAGCAATGTTGTGCGTGCACATAAGAATGCTGCCATCGCAATGAAGATGCGTGTTTATATGCATATGAATCGTTGGGCTGATGTGATCACTGAGGGTAACAAGATAGTTTCTACCAGTGCTCCATTCCAGTCACCTTCTAATATCAATCATCGCTTAGCCACAACTGCATTAGCGCCTTTCCGTTCTCCTTATACCAGCACTGAGAATATCTTTAGTATGCCAATGAGCAATACAAATTCTCCAGGTACACAAAATGGTTTGGGTGGATACTGGACAAATGAGTTTGGATTAAATTCAAGTGGTATTCTGGGAAGTACTAGCTTCCCTGCTACAGATGCACGCCGTACTAATTTCCTTACACCTGCTGTTGGAACTACTCCTGCTAGATGGACTAAGTTTAATGATGACCTCAATAACTATGTTCCAGTGATTCGTTATGCAGAAGTATTATTGAATCTTGCTGAAGCATTAGCTCGTCAAGCTACAGGTACAACTGTAGATACACGTGCATTAGCACTTTTAAATGCTGTACGTAATAGAGCAGATGCAAGTGTAAGCTGGAACCCCGCTACCAAAAATGATTTGATTAATGCTATCTTAACTGAGCGTCGAATCGAATTATTAGGTGAAGGATTCCGGTCACTTGACATTATGCGTCAGGTAATTGATTTTCCTGGTAAAGCTTCTGTAAGTTCAGTGCCTAGTAGCTCTTTGAGCTATGTATGGCCTATTCCTGCATCAGAGCTTCAGTTAAATCCCTTGATGGTTCGTAATAACTAATCTTGTTATAGGAATATCATTTAAAGGGGGGCATTAGCCCCCCTTTTATTTTAGTAACCTTTCTTCTACCGCTGGTAAAATTATCTCGCAGCTTACTTTGTTTTTAAAAATCGTATGCCGCCGCTCGGCAACATAGGTGTATAGCTTGTCTCGTATTATCCTTGGAAGTAGAATGCCTGTATATAGCACTTTCCATCCGCCACTTAGATTTTTAAATATTTGTAAAACGGCTGTGGAATGTGTAAATAATTTTTTTCCATCCTTTACTACTAAGGAATTTAATTGCGCAGGATTGATAGAAAAGTCTTTTAAAAGTTCAATTCCTCTTGAGGATTGAAGTGCTGCAAATTGAAAAATTTTCTTTTTATCTCTTAAGGCAATAAATCGGATAGCGCGATTGCAAACGGTGCAATCGCCATCAAACAATACCACTATCGTGTTAGGAACGTTCACGCTTGTAAAGTTAAATAGTGGACTAACGGTGGACTAGGATTATTCTGGATTGCCTTTAATTCAGTGGTATTAAGGCTAGATCAAATAAGTAATTGCGGAGACTGAGGGATTCGAACCCTCGATACCCTTTAGAGGTATACACACTTTCCAGGCGTGCTCCTTCAACCACTCGGACAAGTCTCCTGAAGGGCCGCAAAAATACGGAAATCCAGCCTTTTACCAGTTGTTTGACTGATCAGTGTTGATCCGCTCAAAGGCCTCAGAATCAAGTGGGTTCGTTTTCCAATCGGGGTCGTAGGAAACAAACCATGAAATCCAGATACTGCGGCTTATTCGCATGATCCAGGGTTGTATGAAGACAAGAAGAATTGCATTCAGTCCCATCCACCAAAAAAAGCGATTATCTTCTGTGGAGAATCCTATTAGTACCCACCAAGCAACCAGCGTAGAAACAGTGAGTGCTACGGTGAGTGCGTAACTCACATAGCCAGTTCCATAATAAAAGCCTACTTCAATTTCTGTGGGCTGTCCACAAATAGGACAGGTTTTATTCATTTCAAGATTTCCTTTGAATCGAAACCGGAATGGATTTTTGAAAAGTTTACCTTCTCTGCATCTTGGGCAGCGACATTGTGCTGTTGAAGAAAGATATGATCGAGAGGGTTTAGTAGGGTTCATAAATCAAAACTTGAATTCAGAAAAAGTTGATTTCTTGAATAAGGAGATGGGTTTGCATTGTGTCGACTCCACTGATAGCCAAGATTAATTTCGTACTTCTGTTTTTTTATTTGTAAGCCATTAAAAAAGCGATTGTGGTCAAAGGCGATTAATTCTTTTCGCTTATTAATAAAAAACTCATTAGATAGGTTATAATTCAAATCAGTGTGTACGTTTAGTTTCTTGAGTGGGAACAAAAAAGTATTTTGAATTCGGAGTCGTACCTGAAATATAGTGCTTGGTCCATTGATGTCTGTGAAACGTAATTCGGTCCAAGCTCGATTTCTATTGAGAATATTCTTTAATTTAAAATTACGTTGAACTCCATAGGTTGACCGTAATTCAATATAGTCTTTTGTGTTACCTGACTTGTTAAGGATATCTCGAAAAGCATAAAAGGATAATGGGCTGGAAACAAGTACCCAACCTTTCCCTACTTTGTAATAAATCCATGGACGGACAAAAGTGACCATGGATTGTTCGAAAATATTTCTATTCTCTGTCCAATAGTTAGATTGTCTACGGTGTTGTAATTCTAGTCCAATCCCAAATTTAGATTTAGTCCAGTGAGTAAAATTTACACGGGTCCAAGACTCATATCTTGTTTGCGTCCAACTTGTATAGGAAGTTGCAATGACTAAAAAGACGATAAACGTTATTCTCATTTTTCTAGACTCAGCATGTCATTGATCCCTCCGCCATTGGTAAGGTTATCAAATCCTTGCTGCTTCAAAAAGTTTAATGCCATCCCACTACGATTCCCACTTTTACAATAAAGTACAATGGGTCCTTCAAATGCTTCAAACTCTGCGATACGCTGAGGAATTTCTTCTAATGGAATATTTAACGCGCCTGTGTAATGGCCACTTTCGAATTCCCAAGGACTTCTAACATCAACAACCGTTGTGGTAGGATCTTTTACGAGTTCTTTTAATGAAGACATATTAAATTATTAATTTGTTATAGTAGGGTAGTAGGATTAACGTAGTTGGTTAAACTGAATTTACCGCTGTCTTTAATTGCTTTAAAACCTCCTTTTACATCAATTAGTTTATCAAATCCTCTGGCGCGTAAAATAGAGGTAAAGATCATTGAGCGATATCCTGCTGCACAATGAACATAGTACGTTTTGTTTTTATCAATTTTTGCCATGGCGTCATTGATAAAATCTAATGGGGTGTTTTCTACATTCTCTATGTGTTCACTTTGGTATTCACTCTTTTTTCTAACATCTAAAATATTTGTGGGCTGCTTTTCCATAATTGCTGCCAACAGATCGGCATCAACAGATTGAATTTGATCAATCTCTTTGCCAGCTTGTTTCCAAGCCGCAAATCCTCCTTTTAAACAACCTATTGTAAAATCATATCCAACACGGGCGAGACGCGTAACTACTTCTTCTTCTCTTCCCTCGTCGCAGACTAATAAAATTTCCTGTTTGATATCTGGAATCATCGCTCCTACCCAAGGTGCAAACTGTCCATCAATTCCAATATTGATTGAGTTGGGAACAAATCCTGCAGCAAATGTTTGTGGCGCTCGTGTATCTAGAATCAATGCTCCTGTTTCATTGGCTGCTGCTTCAAATGCTTCGGGACTTAAAGCGTGTTGACCTCTTTCCAGTACCTTATCAATGCTATCATATCCCTGCACATTCATCATTACATTAAGTGGGAAATAGGCTGGGGGAGCAGAGAGTCCATCAGTTACCTCTTTGATGAATTCTTCCTTCGTCATATCCGCTCTTAAGGCATAATTGTTTTTCTTTTGATTTCCCAATGTGTCAGTCGTTTCTTTACTCATGTTTTTACCACAAGCACTTCCGGCTCCATGTGCGGGATAAACGATAACTGAATCAGGTAAAGGCATGATTTTATTTCTAAGTGACTCAAATAAAAAACCTGCTAATTTTTCTTGTGTTAGATCGTTAGCCACTTTTTGAGCCAGATCTGGACGGCCTACATCACCAATAAACAAAGTGTCTCCGGAAAAAAGGGAAGTGGGAGTTCCATTTTGATCTAGTAACAAATAACAGGTGCTTTCCATTGTATGGCCTGGGGTATGCAAGACTTTCAAGGTAATATCACCTACTTTGAATTCCTGACCATCTTTTGCAATAATTGCTTCAAATGCAGGATTAGCATTTGGACCATAGACAATGGGGGCCCCTGTTTTTTTACTTAAATCAAGGTGACCAGAAACAAAATCTGCGTGAAAGTGTGTTTCGAAAACGTATTTAATAGTGGCTCCATTTCTTTCAGCCTTCTGAATATAGGGAGCAACTTCACGAAGTGGATCAATGACAACAGCTTCACCATTACTTTCAATATAATAGGCTCCTTGTGCAAGGCAACCTGTATAAATCTGTTCAACTTTCATTGTCTGCAATTTTTAAATAATCTGTCAACTGCAAATTTCGGCAATTCTACTCTTAAGACCTTGGTTTCAATCAGCTTTTAATGTACACTACGGACTCCCTCTCTTATTAAAATATAAACACCAACCGTCAGTACAAACCAGGCAAATCCTTTTTTGAGCTTTTGGCCATCTATTTTTCTGCTCAATCTATTACCGATCAAAATGCCAAGAATCGCAATTCCGGATAGTAAACCTAATAGCGACCAATCCATTTCGCTATGCGAAAGGTCTCCCAAAAACCCAATCAATGATTTTGCTGCAATGATCAATAGAGATGTTCCTATAGCTTCTTTCATCGGTAATTGTGTAAATAGAACTAAAGCAGGAATAATTAAAAAGCCTCCACCGGCTCCTACTAATCCTGTCAAAAAACCTTCCATCGCGCCAAGTGTAATGATTAGCGGGTAATTGAGTTGGGTTGCAGACGATGGAGACGCTTCTATTGTCTTTGAGCTTTTAATCATTGAATAGGACGCTGCAATCATTAATGATGCAAATAGCACCATTAAAAAAATATTCTTGGTAATACTAAAACTGTTTCCGCTAAAAAGTATATATGGAATCTGTGGCAAAATGAAGGTGCGAGTTAAAAAAACGCCTAGGATTGAAGGAATACCAAACAAGAGGGCCGTGTTGATTTTAACCTGTCCCGCTTTGTATTTTGGAATTGTTCCAATGATACTTGTTGCTCCTACAATGAAAAGCGAGTAGGCGGTTGCTAATACGGGTTCGATGTGAAATAGATACACTAAGATGGGTACTGTTAAAATAGACCCCCCACCACCTATCAGCCCCAATGAAAGTCCAATTAATAGCGAAGCAATCAAGCCGCAGATACTTGACAAGTCAAATGAAATAGTTAATGCTATAAATACAGTACTCATACCTGTTTACGCTAGTATCGTTTCCATCTTCATGCTTCTGCTTCCTTTTATCAGAAAGTGGGTGTTTTCAAAAGTTTGCGCATGATACCAAGCTGCAGCTTCTTTTGAGGTACTGAATTGGATATATGGATGATTCAGTTGACCAAATTGTTCACCTACCAACACAACCTTTTCAAAAGCATGTTTACCAATCAGATCTATAATCTGTTCGTGTTCTTTTTTACTTTCTTCTCCCAATTCAGCCATTGATCCTAGCATGACAATCTTTTTCTCAGCTTGTATCTTACTAAAATTCTCAATGGCTACCTGCATACTACTCGGATTTGCATTGTATGCATCTAAAATGATCGCGTTAGTTCCTTTTTTAATTAATTGAGACCGGCTATTGGTAGGTTGGTAATTTTCTAATGCTGTTTTGATTGCATGAGGGGAAACACCAAAATGAATACCTACTGATACGGCCAATAAAACATTGGATAAATTATAATCACCCACTAATTGAGTTTGTATAGAGGATAACTCAGGTTGAGCACCTTTGGCAGTAGTAAGGATACTTACACATAAAAACGGATCCGCTTTGACTATTTTTCCAATTGTTTCTCCTTGCGCCGATCCAAATGTTATTTTGTTTTGGATGCCTAGCGACATCTCATTTAAGTATGTTAAATCTAAATTGATGAAAACAGTTCCGTTTTCTTTTCTGATAAAATCAAATAACTCGCCTTTCCCTTTTCTCACTCCTTCTACACCGCCAAAACCTTCTAAGTGAGCTTTGCCGCAATTCGTGATAATCCCGTGTGTAGGCAAAGCATAGGTGCAATAGCCTGCAATTTCTTTTTGATGATTAGCGCCCATCTCTATGACGGCCATCTCTGCATCTTTTTGTACCCGCAATAGTGTAAGTGGAATGCCGATATGGTTGTTAAGATTGCCCTGTGTGGTGTATGTTTTAAAAGTAGTGGACAGCACAGCATGTACTAATTCTTTTGATGTAGTTTTTCCATTACTCCCGGTGATTGCCAAAAAGGGAATTGAAAATTGCTCACGATGTTTTTTGGCTACTGCTTGAAGGGTGTTTAAAACATTGTCCACTACAATAGTGCGATCGTCAATATAATAGGCAGGGTCATCAATAATTGCTGCGGCTGCTCCGGCGTCTAGTGCTTGTTTGGCAAATTGATTGCCATTAAAGTTGTCACCTTTCAATGCAAAAAAAAGTGAACCAGGAGTTAATTGCCGGGTATCCGTTTGTACGGAAGGGTATTGTTGAAAAAGTGAATACAATGAGTCAATAGACATGATGCAAATGTACTTGGCAACTTATAAAAAAACCCTCCGTAGGGAGGGTTTTCAATTTTGTTGGTTGATTATCTTTTTTGTCTTTTAGTAGGGAAGTACTGACCTGTTTTGCGTTTGTTCCCCATTTCCGGACTACCTACACGATTCATTGCACAACGGAAACCGATAGTAGCAGAACCCAAATCGTCTTCTAAAAAGCGACGAGCACCAGGGCTGAGCCAATAAGCACGATCATTCCAGCTTCCACCTTTATATACTTTGGAGCGCTGTGGATCTAATAATGTTGATACACCGTATCCGTAAGAAGCGGCTGATAAAGAGTCGCCATCCAAAAAGTCAATCACATTACCACGTTGGTAGTTTCTTCTATTACGCGCATCTGCTTCTGTAACTTCTAACATTTTCACTCGTCCTAATGAGTCGCGCTCATAGCGGGCAGAAGGATCTAATGTAGTAGAGTCTGCAACGTATAATTTCATGAATTTGTTACCACGGAAAGGAGCAGGTTGGTCATCGTAATCTAATGTTGAAAGTGGACGATAGGTGTCTTCTACCCACTCGCTCACATTACCTGCCATATTATAAAGACCAAATGCGTTAGGGTAGTAAGATTCTACAGGCGCTGTATAAAATGCACGGTCGTTCAGTCCTCCGGCTACACCAGCATTATCACCGTTTCCTCTTTTAAAGTTTGCATAAAACTGTCCTTGTAAACTACCTCTTCTGTTTTCACGAAGACCGTTTACATTTTGTCCCCAGGGATAAATTTGTTTATTAGACTGCAATTCTTCTCCACGCTTTCCTTCTTTCAAACTGGTGCGGGGGTTTTGACCAACCAATCCATATGCAGCATATTCCCACTCAGCTTCAAAAGGAAGACGATATTCTGGACTAACAATGCCAGACTCTAAAGTTGGTTGCTGTGGAGCGCGACCTTTGCTGGCACGCATAGCTTTACCGGGAGGAGCTGTGTAAAGACCTAACAAATAAGAGCGGGTATTGAAGTTGTTGTCACCCTGCTGAGCACCGGGTTTCAAATTATTTTTATTGATGAATCCTTTCTCAACTAACGTGGACTCATTATAACGATCTGTTCTCCACAAACAGAAATCTTTAGCTTGTTTCCAACTAACTCCTACAACGGGATAGTAATTGAAAGCCGGGTGACGGAAGTAAAGTTCTACAGAAGGTTCGTTATAACTCAATTCACTTCTCCAGACCAATGTGTCGGGTAATGCACCCTCTACAATCTTTACGTTTTCAGGATCTGAAGGATCAAAAATTTTAGATAGCCAGAAAATATATTCTCTGTAATGCACATTGGCGACCTCCGTACGGTCCATATAAAATGAGGGTACTGATACACGACGAGGAATATTGTTCCAATCGGCCATTACATCTTCTTCAGTCTGGCCCATTGTAAAAGTTCCACCCTCAACAAATACCAGACCTGGTCCGGTAGCTTGATCCTTGGCCTGTGCCACCTGAAATCCGCCTTTTTCGTTATAATTCCATCCAGTTACGCTGGATTTGGGCGATTTTTTAGCAAAAAGGCCCTTTCCTTTACAGGAATTGAGCACAACAAGACTGGTCAAGGCCAGTATAAAAGCGAAAAAACGTCTCGAGTTTAGCATAATCCTTCGATTGGTAATGAGTAACGCGGGTTTAACTCTCGTTATTGCCCACTTTTATGCCCCTATAAGCAGGGTCTGCGAATTTAGGCAGTTTGCTTCACAAACGGATTCCACGCGCTTTAATTTTTTGCCTTCACAACCCCTTTTGCAACAAGAGATTAGGCCAATTGCAAGGCGGTAGTCACTTTTTTTAAAAAAAAGGGATATTTTAACAATATTATGGCCCCGTCTGCGTTTTCCTCCCGAAGGGAGGACCCCCTAAAAGAGGTCGCCCGGGTCCAAGGCCCCCAAAACCGACAAAAATTTTCAATATTGAAAAAAAATCTGTTTTCCGGAGGTTTTTGATCAAAAACGCTATATTTACACACTATTTAAAAAATTTCTAATGAGACTAACTGCACTTAAACTGACTGCCAGCATCCTGCTAGTTTGTGGCCTGACTGCCAACGTATCCGCGCAGACTGACCCCATCAATGTTGTAACTACAGCCGTTCCTTTCTTGCGTATTTCTCCTGACGCTCGTTCAGGTGGAATGGGTGAAATGGGAGTTGCTACTTCTCCTGATTCTTACTCTGGAATTTGGAACATTGCAAAGGTTGCTTTCAACCAGTCTAACGCACGTATTTCAGCTACGTATACTCCATGGATGAAAGACCTCGTAAACGATGTTTACCTGGCTTCTGTTACTGGTTTCAAGAAGTTGGATGACAACCAAGCTTTATCTGCTTCGGTTCGTTATTTCAGCCTTGGTAACATCCAGTTCACTGATTTCACTGGTGCTGCTTTGGGAACAGAGCACAGACCACGTGAATTTGGTGTTGACCTTGGATATTCTCGTAAACTTTCTGACAAAAGTGGTGTAGGTATCACTTTGAAGTATATCAATTCTAACCTAACTGGTGGTTTGACCAACGGAAGCACAACGTATAAGACTGGTTCTTCAGTTGCTGCTGATTTGGGTTACTACCATGATGGTAAAAAGAACGGTACAGGTCTTGCTTGGGGAGCTGTTCTTTCTAACCTTGGTGCTAAAATTTCTTACACCAATAATGCAGATGCGAAAGACTTCATCCCTGCTAACCTAGGTTTGGGATTGAACTATACTAAAAAGTACAACAACACTAACACCCTTTCTTTCGGTGCTGAGTTGAACAAATTATTAGTTCCAACTCCTCCAGGTGCTGGTGCTACTGCTGCTGATTTAGCTGCTTACAGAAGCAAGAGTGTAGTAGGAAGCTGGTTCAGCTCTTTAGGTGATGCTCCAGGTGGATTTGGTGAAGAAATGAAAGAAGTATCTGTAGGTGCTGGTGCTGAGTGGGCTTACAACAGCCAGTTCTACTTCCGCGCTGGTTACTTCTATGAGAACAAAACAAAAGGAGATCGTCGTTACTTCACAACTGGTTTAGGTGTGAAATACAATGTATTCCACTTCAACTTCGCTTACCTGATTCCTTCTGGAAGCGGTGTGAATCGTAACCCTCTTTCAAATACTCTTCGTTTCCAGGTTTCATTTGACTTGGGTGGTAAATAATTATAGCGTTTTCAATTTCAAAAAGGCCCTGGATTCCCGGGGCCTTTTTGTTTATTTGCACTAAATCGATTTTATGTCTTTACGAATAGGTTCTGGTATTGACTTTCATCAGTTGGCTGAGGGACGTGCGCTATGGATAGGAGGGATTCAAATTCCTCACCATAAAGGAGCGGTGGGCCACAGTGATGCGGATGTATTGCTACATGCTATTTGTGATGCATTGTTAGGTGCTTTGGCTTTGGGTGATATTGGGCAGCATTTTCCAAACACTGACGAGGCCTATAAAAATATTGACAGTAAGATTTTACTTAAGAAATGTGTTGAGCTGATAAAATCCAAGGGTTATTCAGTGGTGAATGTAGATGCTACATTATGTTTGGAAGCTCCCAAGATCAGGCCTTACGTTACAAAGATGCAGGAGACAATAGCCCCGCTACTTGGTGTTGAACTGGACGCTGTTTCGATCAAAGCAACAACAACCGAAAAAATGGGTTTTGCAGGAAGAGAAGAAGGTCTAATGGCGCAAGCCACTGTTTTGCTTCAACAATCTTAAACTTCCACCGCTATCTTTGCGCGATGACGTCCCTGTCTGTTAAAATTGTCAATCGATCAACCAATCCGTTGCCTGCATATGCAACAGAATTTTCATCAGGGATGGACTTACGTGCCAATTTGTTGGAGACGATTGTTCTTGCTGCAGGAGAAAGAAAATTAATTCCTACCGGACTTTTTATAGAGTTACCAAAAGGCTACGAAGCACAGGTGCGTTCGCGCAGTGGTCTTGCCTTGAAACAGGGTATAACCTGTCTTAATTCTCCTGGTACAATTGATGCGGATTATAGAGGGGAAATTGGCGTATTGCTAATCAATCTTTCGGGCCAAGAACAAATAATTCAACATGGCGACAGAATTGCACAATTGGTGATTCAGCCTGTTGTGCAATGTGCGTGGGAGGCGGTTACTGAATTGTCAGCTACGCAAAGAGGAGAGGGTGGTTTTGGTCACACCGGAATCAAATAAATTAATTCATGAGAATCCTTCTACCCATAATTTTATTTGCAGTACTGTTGACATCTTGCCGAAGTACTCGAAAAATTCAAACAGCAATTGTAAAAAAGGACAGCACGCAGACTAGCATACTTTCAGATTTGGAGAAAGCGCGTTTGGATTCGATTGCATTTATCAAGGAAAACTATGCTCAGCTTCAAGCACGCCGTATCAATTACACAACTTTCAATGCAAAATTGGATGTTGATTATGATGATGCAGCTGGTAACAAATTAAATCTTAACGCACAAATTCGTTTGTATAAAGACAGTGTTATTTGGGCCTCTATTACTGCTATATTAGGTATAGAGGGACTTCGTGTTTACATTACCAGGGACTCTGTCAAAATTTTGGACAAACAAAGTAAAGTATACCTGGCGCGCAGTGTAGCATACTTGACAGAAGTAACTGCACTTCCCCTCACACTTTCTTCTCTCCAGGACTTATTAGTGGGGAATCCTATTTTTCTGGACTCTACCCTTCATGCCTATAGCAAGGGCCCCTCTACGATTTCACTCCATGGTGTAACTACATTTTTTAAAATTCTATTCACCATCAGTGAGCAGGAAAAGCAATTGCTTAGCACTAAACTGGATGATCTGGATGAAACCCGAAACCGAACTAGTTTTTTAAGCTATGCAGAATATGATGCTAAAACGGGCACTCCTTTTTCGCAGCGCCGAACCATTTCGGTTTCAGAAAAGAAAAAATTGAATGTTGAGCTCCGATTTAAGCAGTATGCATTTAATGAAACGTTAAGTTTTCCTTTTGCTATTCCAAAAAATTATCGTCGCGGTTGAGTAATAAAATTTATTTTGCAACCAATCGTTATAACCGTTTCATGCGCTATAAACTAATTTTTCTTCTTTTGTTGAGTTGGGCGGGTTTGACTGCTAGCTATGCGCAGCCCGGTAACGATAAGTCACAACTAGAAAAGGAGCGACAAGAAATACAAAAGGAACTAAAAGAGATTCAGAGTCTTTATGAGTCGGTAAAGGGCCAGACTAAACAGACGCTTAGTCAATTAAATGTCCTTAATAAAAAGATTTCTATTCAAGAACGCTACATCAATAGCATCAGCCGCGAAATTCGTTCGATTGATGACGACATTTATTTAAGTGAATTAGAGATTTATCGGTTGAACAGACAGTTGGACACGCTTAAAGTGCAATATGCTCGTTCGGTTGCGTATGCTTATAAGAATCGAAGTAATTACGATTACGTAAATTTTATTTTTTCGGCAAGCAGTTTTAATGATGCCGTAAAGCGTATTTCTTACTTGAAGAGCTATCGCGATTACCGGGAAAAACAGGTGGGCACTATTTACAAGACGCAGGAGTTGATATTAGAGCGACGTAAACAACAATTGGTTCGAAAAGAACAGAAAAATACTGCATTGGAAACACAGACGAAACAAGTGCAGGAACTGGCGGCGCAGAAAAAAGAAAAGAACGCAGTGGTGGCGCAGTTAAAAAGTAAAGAGAAAGAATTGTCTCGTCAGATAGCCGAAAAGAAAAAAAGGGACCGCGACTTGCAAAATGCCGTACTGGCAATTGTCAGAAGGGAGATTGAGTTGGCTAAAAAAGAAGCCGAGGAACGTAAGCGAAAAGAAGAGGAAGAAAGAAAAAGAAACATGGCTGTTACTACTGGCGGGGCTCCTGCTAAGCCGGGTGCTGCTACTGCAGACAAGCCTACTGCACCTTCAACTACTCCTGTGTCTACCGACGCAACTGCTTCTTCTTCGCGCAGAAATGAATTAGCAAAGAGACCTGAGAGTTATTTGGATCTTAATGCCAAGGACATTGCATTAAATAGCAGCTTTGAAGCAAATCGCTACAAACTACCTTGGCCAGTTGACAATGGTATTGTGGTGCTAAAATTTGGTGACAACAAAATTGAAAATACTTTTTTGACTATTGATAATCCGGGTCTCACCATTGCAACTCCTAGTGCAGGTAGTAATGTAAAAGCCGTTTTTGAAGGAGAAGTGCGTGGGGTGTATAACCTCGGAGACGGGATGGCTGTAACCATCCGGCATGGAAAGTATTTTACAACGTATAGTAATTTGTCTTCAGTGACTATTGCAAAAGGAGCGATGGTTAAAACTGGACAAATCATTGGGAAAACAGGAAAGGATGAAGAAGGAAATGGAGGTCAGATTGATTTTATCATGACCATGGAGACTAAAAAAATCGATCCTCAAGGCTGGCTTCGACGCTAATTACTCTTTTATAAAGCAAGCATATAATTTTTCATACTGTGGTACGATATGATGAATATCGAATTTACACGCTTGCTTATATGCATTATCCCTAAACGTTTGTAAGGTTTGTTCATCTTGTAACAACGAGAGTACTTGTTTACTCATCGAATCTGTATCTCCTACTTTGCTTAGCATACCGGTTTCTCCATGAATATTGATCTCTCCTAATCCGCCGGCATCTGTGGATACAACGGGAACTCTAGCAGCCATAGCTTCAAGTGCTGCTAATCCGAAACTTTCATATTCGGAAGTCAGTAGAAAAACATCTGCAATCGCAAGTATGTCTTCCATTTGCTCTTGCTTTCCTACAAACAGTACATCTTCGCTCACCCCTAATTCACGGCTTAGATCCTCTGCAGTGCTACGCTCCGGTCCGTCACCTACAAATAATAATTTGCTGGGTATTTTACTATGTACTGCAGCAAATATTTTTACTACGTCGGGGATACGCTTTATTTTTCTAAAGTTGGATGCATGTAATAAAATACGTTCGCCCGCCGGAGCAATTGCTTTTCGAAATGCATCGATAGGTTTACGGTTAAAACGTGCGACATCCACAAAATTCATGATCACCTCAATCTCTTTTTCTATTTTGAAATGACGATACGTCTCCTCGCGTAAGTTGTGTGATACCGCTGTGATTGCATCACTTTCGTTAATAGAAAATGTAACAACCGGAGCATAGGTTTTATCGCGTCCTACTAGTGTGATGTCGGTCCCGTGGAGCGTTGTGATAAAGGGGACTTGAATTCCTTCTTTCGCTAAAATTTGTTTTGCTAAATAAGCCGCTGAGGCGTGAGGGATGGCATAGTGCACATGTAACAAATCCAGGCGATGATTTTTGATCACATCTACAAGCGTGCTGGCTAGGGCTGTTTCATAAGGTGGAAAATCGAATAACGGATAAGTAGGCACTTGCACCTCATGGTAAAAGATATTGGGAACAAATCGTTCTAGCCGAACAGGTTGTTGGTAGGTTATAAAATGAACTTCGTGGTTTTTTTGTGCCAGCGCTTTACCAAGCTCAGTGGCTAATACGCCTGAGCCTCCAAACGTGGGATAACATACGATACCAATCTTCATACTATTGCGCTGGTTGAGTCTGTAAAGGTAGGCTATTTAAGAGAGGTGATTTCATGACGGGGAATCATTAACTTCAGGATCAATAAACAACCAATTTATGCTTTCGTTCATTCGTTTTATGGTACTCTTTTTGTTAGTGGTGATCCAAAGTGCTTGGGCTCAAACTACTGACTCTGTGTTTATTAAGAATTTGGCTGATGAGATTTTGCTTCATGCAAGGGCCTATGAGCAGTTGACCTATCTAACTAAGCAAATTGGACCTCGCTTAGCAGGTTCAGCAGGAATGGTGAAGGCTGAGCAGTGGGGTTTGAAAGAAATGCAAAAGGCAGGGGCGGATAAAGCATGGGGGCAGGAGTGTTTGGTACCCCATTGGGTGAGAGGTGGGGTAGATAAGGCCACCGCTTTATTTGCTTCCAATGATAAAAAAGGAATACCGTTGGATGTAGTTGCATTAGGTAATTCAATCGGAACTGGGTCAACTCCGTTACGTGCAGAGGTAGTGGAGGTAAAATCTTTTGAAGATTTAGAAATCAAAAAGGAACGGGTTAAGGGCAAGATTGTTTTTTATAATTATCCTTTCAATCCCACTTATGTTCGCACATTTCAGGCCTATGGAGATGCCAATAAATACAGGGGGCAAGGGCCTTCTCAAGCGGCTAAATATGGAGCCGTTGGAACGATTGTCCGCAGTATGAGTCATGGTACTAATAATCATCCGCATACGGGGGCAACACGCTATGATAGTCTGTATAATAAAATTCCGGCGGTGGCTATTGGATTAGAAGATGCAGATCAATTAAGCAGATGGCTTACAAAGGAATCAGTGCAGGTGCAAATCAAAACTAATGGTCATTTTTTGCCTGACACAATTGGTCATAATGTAATTGGAGAATTGACTGGTACTGAATTTCCCGATGAAATTATTACAGTAGGTGGGCATCTGGATAGCTGGGATAATTGTGAAGGAGCACATGATGATGGAGCAGGGTGTGTTCAAACGCTTGAAATACTACGAGCCTTTAAAGCAATCGGATATCGTCCGCGTCATACTATACGTTTTGTATTATTTGCCAATGAAGAAAATGGATTGAGGGGAGGTTCTAAATATGCAGAGGAGGCGAAACAAAAAAATGAAAAACACATTTTTGCACTGGAGAGTGATGCAGGAGGATTTACTCCGCGCGGTTTTGGATTTACGATGAGTGATGCACAGTATCAAAAAGTACTGGGTTGGCAATCGCTGATTGCTCCTTATGGATGTAGTGAATTTAGTCGCGGAGGAGGTGGAGCAGATATCGGACCACTTAATCGCACATTTAATACACCTGTTGCCGGTTTACAACCCGACTCGCAGCGTTATTTTGATTATCATCATGCCCGCAACGATGTGTTGGAAGCTGTCAATAAACGAGAACTTGAATTGGGCGCTATAAATATGGCTGCCTTATTATACTTGGTAGACCGATATGGGTTAGGACAGTAGATTATTAGTAGCTGTCGCTACTTTATCAAAGGGGAAGCGTTGCATTACTGCATTCATTTGTGCAGCAATGGCTGGATTACATAAATTCCCAATACTGCCTTCGTGTGTATGGCTGAGTTGAGTAGGAGCTTGATAGGTTCCGTTTTCAATAGCAGCGCCCACCTGACGATAGGCATCTCTAAAAGGGATGCCCTGTAATACAAGTGCATTTACCGCCTCAACACTAAACAGGTGTTCGTATTTTTTATCTTGTAAAAGATTTTCACTGATTTTAATCTGGCTGATCATTTGCTGAAGCAGCAAGATGATTTCTTGTAGTTGCTGAAAAGCTGGAAATAAATGTTCTTTTAATAATTGAAGATCACGGTGATAACCCGAGGGTAGGTTAGTTGTCATCAACATGATTTCATTGGGGAGTGCTTTGAGACGATTGCAGTGTGAGCGAATCAATTCAAATACGTCAGGATTTTTTTTATGCGGCATGATGCTGCTCCCCGTGGTAAGTTCATCTGGAAAACTAATAAAGCCGAATTGCTGATTCATGTACAAGCAAACGTCCATGCTGAAACGAGATAGTGTTTCAGCAATGCCAGACAGTGCTTGCGCAACTACTCTTTCCGTTTTTCCTCTTCCCATTTGTGCATACACTACATTGTAGTTGAGGTTGTCAAATCCAAGAAGTTCTGTGATATAGGTACGGTCAATTGGAAAGGAGGATCCATATCCTGCAGCCGATCCAAGAGGATTTTTGTTGACAACTGAATAGGCTGCTTGCAATTGAATACAATCGTCTACTAAGCTTTCTGCATAAGCCCCAAACCAAAGTCCAAATGAAGAAGGCATAGCTAATTGCAAATGCGTGTATCCGGGTAGCAAAGTCGCTTTATATTTTTCACTCTGTGCTTGTAATAAAGTAAACAAGGGTTGAAGCG
>Ga0214917_10000135_pt1 | contig 86798 bp, 59 predicted proteins | sample LL_1208_BB_MetaG_FD_177983 | JGI IMG/M metagenome (GOLD analysis project Ga0214917, IMG submission 177983) | Freshwater microbial communities from Lake Lanier, Atlanta, Georgia, United States - LL_1208_BB | ecosystem: Environmental > Aquatic > Freshwater > Lake | place: USA: Georgia | collected... | reverse complement strand
TGGCCGGCGTCGACGTGGAGGGCCGTCCCGACGCTCACGGCATGGTGGTCGACTTCATCGCGCTGCGTGACGCGCTCTCGGCGATCGTGGCCCGCCTCGACCACCGCATGCTCCTCCCCACCCGCAGCCGGCTGCTGCACGTCTCGACCGCGCCGATGCCGCCCGAGGCCGGCGGCACGGGCCGCGAGGAGGTCACGGTGCGGTTCGAGGACCGCCGCTGGGTGTTTCCCGCCGACGAATGTGTCCTGCTGCCCGTCGAGAACACGACCGCAGAGTGGCTGGCCCGCTGGATCGGGGGCGAACTCCTCGCCGCGCTGGCCGCCGCGGGCGGCCCGCTCACCGGACGGCTGCGGGTCGAGGTGGACGAGTGCCTCGGCCAGTCGGCCGTCTGGGAACAGGGCTGACGGCGTGAGCGGCTCCGGGTGATGTCACGCCGCCCGCCGCGCGCCGCGGGCTCAGGCGTCGACGACCAGTAGCTTCCCCGCGGCCTCGATCGCCAGCGAGAGCACGCGGCCGTCGAGACGGATTCGCATGAGCCCGGCGCCGTCCGGGTTTCGCTCGACCCTTCCCTCCGCCCCGAGGGCCAGCCCCGATTCGGTGAGGTAGCGCAGGAACTCGGACGACTGATCGACCACGCGGCTGAGGCGGAAACTGGCGCCGCTCTCGCATTCGGCGAGCGACCGCCCCGGCGGCTCTGCGGGCGGCTCGAGCGACAGCCCCTCGAACCGCGGGATCGGGTCGCCGTGCGGATCGACCTCCGGACGGCCGAGGAAGGCGTCGATCCGGTCGACGAGCAGGTCGCTGACGGCGTGCTCCATGTGCTCGGCCTCGTCGTGCACCTCGTCCCACGTCATGTCGAGTGTCTTCAGCAGGAAGAGCTCGATGAGGCGGTGGCGGCGGATCATCCGCAGCGCGAGCACGCGGCCGGCCCGCGACAGCGACACGCCCTCGTAGGGTCGATGCGTCGCCAGGCGGGCGGCGTCGAGCGTCTTGAGCATGCCGGTGACCGTGCCCGGCGAGACGTCGAGCGCCGCGGCGATCTGTCCCGTGCTCGCGGGCTGCCCGCCTTGGGCGGCCGTCAGCTGGTAGATCGTCTTGACGTAGTTCTCGACGGTCAGGCTGGGCATCGTGGCGGTCTCTCACGGACGTGGAGGAGCCCGCCGAGGGGCGACTCCCGCGAGCCTCCAGTGTGCCATCCGCGCAGGGGGGGGCAAAGGACCCTGCCATCCGCCGCGAATGCCGCGAATCGGGGCCGTGGCCGCCGCACGTTGCCCGCCGGCCCGCCCCGCAGCATGATGCTTCGTGGCGGTGCCGCCTGGGACATGCGCACCGCGGCTGCCCCGAGGGGATCCGGCATGCAACTCAACGCGGGCGCCTGGCGGATCGTCGAGCGGATGCTCGCCCGGCACCAGCCGCTCTCCGTCGAGTGCCACACCGGCGCCGGTGGGGTGCGGATCGTCGACTGCGGCGTGCGGGCGGCCGGCGGGATCGAGGCGGGCGTCGAACTGGCTCGGGCCGCCATGGGGGGTCTCGGCGCGGTCGCCCTGGTCGATGCCGGGCTGGAGACGTGGCCCGACTGCCCGTGGCCCGTGGTCGAGGTCGCGACCGACGAGCCGCTCGCGGCGTGCCTCGCCGCGCAGTACGCGGGCTGGAAGGTGAGCCGCAAGGGCTACTTCGCGATGGCGAGCGGGCCGATCCGGGCGGCCATCGGGCGTGAGGATCTGTTCGATGAGATCGGGATGCGCGAGCGGCCCGAGGTCGCCGTCGGGCTGCTCGAGACGGCGCACCTGCCCCCCGAGGATGTCTGCACGACGCTGGCGGAGGAGGCAGGCGTGCCGCCGTCGGGACTCGTGCTGCTGGTGGCGCGGACCGCCAGTGTCGCGGGCACGCTGCAGGTCGTGGCCCGCTCGCTGGAGACGGCGTTGCACAAGCTCCACGACCTGCGGTTCGATCTCCGCAGGATCCGCCGAGGATCCGGCCGGGCGCCGCTGCCGCCCGTGCCCGAGCGCGACGACCTCGCGGCGATCGGCCGCACGAACGACGCGATCCTCTACGGCGGCCACGTGGTGCTCGAGGTGTCGGGGGACGACGCCAGTCTGCTCGACATCGGCCCCCGGATGGTGAGCCGGGCATCGGCGGACTACGGCGCCCGCTTCAGCACGCTCTTCGAGCGGGCGGGGGGCGACTTCTACGCACTCGATCCCGCGCTGTTCGCCCCCGCCCTCGTCGATCTCGTGAACGTCGACACCGGGCGGCGACACCGGTTCGGCGGGATCGCCGCGGAAACGGTCCAGAGCTCGTTCGCGGCGTCGCCGCCGGCTCCGTCCCGGTCGGGGGCCTGACGTCGATGCGCCGCGCACGATCCGGCGGTCTGCGGGTGGCCATCCTGGGCGATCCGGCCGGCTGGCACGTCGGACGGCTGCGGACGACCCTCACCGGCCGCGGCCACCAGGCCACCGTGGTCCGCTGGTCCGAACTCGCCGCGGAGGTCGGCATGGCCGCGTCCTCGCCTGCCGCGGCCGGCGGCGAACGGTTTCGGCCCGGCGCGGTCGATGCCGCCGACGTCGTCCTCGTGCGTTCGATGCCGGGTGGGGGTCTCGAAGAGATCATCTTTCGCATGGACCTGCTCGGCCGCCTCGCGGCCCGGGGCACGCCCGTGGTGAACTCCCCCCGCGGGCTGGAGATCGCCATCGACAAATATCTCTGCCTGACGAGGCTCGCCGCCGCAGGGCTGCCGGTGCCGCGCACGATCGTCGCGCAGGACCGGGCGACGATCTTCGCCGCCTGGGAGTCGTTTGCCGGCGACTGCATCGCCAAACCGCTGTTCGGTTCCCAGGGCCGAGGACTGGTGCGGCTCGCTGACCGCGCCGCCATCGATGCCACGATCGCCGGCGTGAGCGACCGCGGCCCGGAGGGGGCGGTGACCTACCTGCAGGAATTCGTGCCGCACCACGGCTGGGACGTCCGCGTGCTCGTGATCGGCGACCGATCCATCTCGATCCGCCGGATCGCGGCCGGCGACGACTGGCGAACGAACGTCTCGTGCGGCGGACATCCAGAGGCCTTCGATGCCCCGGAGGAATGGGTGGGCCTGGCGAAAAGAGCGGCCGAGGCGGTTGGCACAGATCTGGCTGGCGTCGATCTTCTCCCCGCTCGTGACGGCCGGCTCCTCGTCCTCGAGGTGAACGCCGTCCCCGGCTGGCGCGGACTGGAGTCGGCGACCGGGGTGGACGTCAGCGATGCCGTCGTCGGGCATCTGGAAACACTTCCTGCCCCGACCGCCTGACGCCCGCGGCGAAGACCCGCCGGGGGCCCGAAGCCCGCGGACGTGATCCGGCGACCGGCTCAGGCACCGGGGCTTCCATCCATCCGGAAGAACCGGCATCCGGAAGAACTGGCATCCGGAAAAACTGGACCGAGGACCGGCCTCGCAACCCGGACACTTGGCAAATGCGACACGGGCCGCCTGCTCAACTTCTAGGCAGCCGGCCTCGTGCGAACAAACCGGGCAGCCTTGCCCGCAAAAAAGTCACGCCACTGCGACAGCTCGCAAGTCCTTGCTGTGAAGCGACTTCATGCATGCGCTTGACTCGCCCGAAAGAGTTTCTCACACGACCTCAGCGGACGTGGCCAGCCTGTCCCCAGGCTGGAGATGACAGGCCGTTCCCGGAACGTCAGGCCTGGGCAGGGACCGGCATCGGGCCAACGCAAACCGCCCAAAGCCGACACGCGGCACAGACAGCCCAGAGCAGCCAGAAGCAAGGAAGCAACCACAACCATGGCAGCAGCCACCACCGACATCCTCACCGACCATGCCGCCTCCGCCGTTCTCGAGGTCGCGGAGCGGCTCCACGCGATGGCCCCGGAATGGGTCGTCTTCTTCCGGGAGGTGCTCGGCGTAGACGGGATCATCCGCCGCACGTTCAACACCCCCGAGGCCCTGGTCCGGTTCGAGTGCACCCCGCACTACGCACGGATCCGGGAGATGCTCGACGAACTGCGGGAAAAGCAGCGGGAGAGGCCGGTCGAGCGGGAGTCCCAGCGGGTGATCACCGTCCGGATGCCGAGTTCCCTGCACGAGACCCTCAAAGCCGAGGCAGACGCACTGCGTGTCAGCATCAACACCCTGTGCATCTCGAAGCTGATGAAGCTCATCGACGGCGAGGGCAGGCGGGAATTGACCGGCAGCCCGCCGCCTGCGTCCGCAGCGCGGGCGGGCGGCGATGCCGACGGTCCCGCGCAACGAAGGCCGCGAGCCTGAAACCGCGGGCCAGGCCCCGGCCGCAGACTGAGCAGCACGCTGGGGAACATGCCGTCAGCCGCACGATGCGGCGGATGTGGGCCGCTCAACAGCCTCGGCGTCCAGCCGCAGGCGAGAAAAGGCCGGAGATGCCTGCTCCCTCGACGCCGGAGATGCCTGCTCCCTCGACGCCGGAGATGCCTGCTCCCTCGACCATGTGAAAGCGAAGACTGGAGCGGACCTGTAAGCCGGGTTTTGTCCCCCCGTCCCCTTGCGGGGAAGCCGGGGGCGATGACCATTTCTCTAGGGCGGCGGTTGCCCGACGCCTCCAGCAGCCGACCCGGAAGTACTGCGAAACGGGACGTTTCGCGGCGACGAGTCCCGGCCGGGGCCGAAACCGCCGAACTTCTTCCTGCTTGGCCTTGCTCCCGATGGGGTTTGCCGAGCCAGACCGGTCGCCCGGCCTGCTGGTGAGCTCTTACCTCACCGTTTCACCCTTGCCTGCGGGGCGAACCCCGCCGGCGGTCTGTTCTCTGTGGCACTTTCCCTGGCCTCGCGGCCGGTGGGCGTTACCCACCATCGCACCCTGCGGAGCCCGGACTTTCCTCCCGCCCGGGCCGTCTGTCGCCGGACGGCGACATCGACCTCGGGCCGGCGATCACCCGGTCCGCTCCAGTCCTCGATTTCCATACTATGCTTTCCAAGGATGGCCGTTCATGTCCTCACGGCAATTCCCGGAACAGCGTGGCGGAAGCAGCGGCCTTTTCAGGTATTTCGTCCGATTCTTGACCCTCGAACACGGCGACCGCGTCCCTCGTAGTACCTTCTGAACAGGCCACCCGCTGAACAGGCCACCCGCAGGCCGCCGGCGTCCCTCGCGTGAGTGCGTTCGGAGACGGTCGCGGGGTCTGTATCGCGTGGCGGCCCCTCCCGCGCTCGGCACCATGCCAAACAGCAACGTCCCACGCCACGAAAACGACCACTCCACCGCGGGATCACATCCTCCCGGGGGCGTGCAGCCGCAGACGTTCGGCGAACTCGTTCCGCTGGGCGGCGGCGACCCGATCCCGCTCCTGAGGGCCACCCTCGTGGTCGGCCGGCGGGAGAGCTGCGACATCGTGCTCCGGTTCCCGAACGTGTCGGGGGCCCATTGCGAGCTGTCGATCTCCGACGGGCATTGGGTCGTCAAGGATCTCGGCAGCAGCAACGGCACGAAGGTCAACGGATCGCGGGTCACCGAGCAGCAGGTCGAGTCGGGCGACAAGATCTCCTTCGGCCGCAACGTCTTCGAGATCTTCTACAACCCCGCCCTGCTCGGGGCCGAAGGCACGGGCGGCGGCGATCACCAGCCCGACGTGTTCGCGACGTCGCTCCTGTCGGCCGCCGGCCTCGAACGCCGGCGGACGAACCGCGACGCCAAGCCCCGGCACTGAGCGGCCGCGGGCGCGATCCGGATCGCGCGTGCCGGCACGCGGCACGCTGCGCGGGATGACCGCGCTGAGGCCGGCGGCGGCCGCGGCCGTGTCGGCGACGCATCCTCGGCGACGCATCCTCGCGGATTGGTACACTTCTGGACATGCCCCAGCGACGAACCCGCAAGTTTCGCGCCGACCTCCGCAAGAACAGGTCGTCGCGCCGTCGCGCGGGGGACCTCACCCGTTCGGTGGCGGCCGATCCCGACCGGGCCGGCGACCTCGCCTCGTCCGAACGGATCTCCGGCAAGGGCGATCTCACCCGCAAGCGCACCATCGTCATCGACGACCAGCCGACGGACGGCGGCGACGGGCTGTCCGTCTCGCCCGCCACGGACGCGTCGTGGCGTGGTCAGGTATTGCACGTGCACGGCCTCGAGAGCGTCGTCAGCACGGCCGACGGCAGGACGGTCCGTTGCACCACCCGCCGGCTCCTCCGCACCATGCGAACCGAGCAGCGGCATCCCGTCGCCGCGGGCGACTGGGTGCGGGTCCGGGACGAGCCCGGCGGCGGCGTGATCCAGTCCGTGGAGCACCGCCGCACCGCGCTCTGCCGGGCGAGCCGCGGCCGGCGGCACGTGATCGTGGCCAACGTCGACCAGGCGGTGCTCGTCGGCAGCGCCGCCATGCCCGACCTGAAGCCCGGACTGATCGACCGGCTGGTGGTGGCCGCGGAGTCCGCGGGCATCCGGCCCATCGTCTGCATCAACAAGATCGACCTCGTCGACCCCGCGAGCCTCGTGCCGCTGGCGGGCGTCTACGCCCGCATGGGCTACGCGACGATCCTCTGCTCGGCGGTCACGGGGGTCGGCATCGCCCGGCTGCGACGCGAACTCGTCGGCCGCGTCACCGCGGTCGTCGGGCAGAGCGGCGTCGGCAAGTCGTCGCTCCTCAACGCGGTCGACCCGAGCCTCGCCCTCCGCGTCGCGGCGGTGAGCGACGACAACCAGAAGGGCCGCCACACGACGACGACCGCCAGGCTGATCCCGCACGCGCTGGGAGGCTCGTTCGTCGACACGCCCGGCGTGCGCCAGTTCCAGCTGTGGGAGGCCGTGCCGGCGGAGGTGCCCGCGGCGTTTCGCGACCTGCGTCCACTGGCCAACCTCTGCCGGTTTCCCGACTGCAGCCACACGCACGAGGTCGACTGCGCCGTGAAGCACGCCGTGGCGGACGGACTGCTCGACACCCGCCGGTGGGAGAGCTGCTGCCACCTCGCCGCCACCACCGACGCGGACGATCCTTCCGGCGGCGACGAACCCCCGGAGGAGTTCGAGTGACCCAGCCGCGGCGGACCAACAGCGTGCAGAGCGAACGGGCCGTGCTCGTCGGCGTGCTGCTCGACGCACCCATCGACCCGGAGAGCCCGCTCGACGAGCTCGCCGGGCTCGCGGAGACGGCCGGTGCCCACGTGGCGGCCCGGCTCACGCAGCGCCGCGAGCGGCCCGACCAGACGACCTACCTCGGCAAGGGCAAGGTCGCGGAGCTCGCGATGCTGGTCGCCCACCACGACGCCGACGTCGTCATCTTCGACAACGACCTCTCCCCCGCCCAGACCCGCAACCTCGAACGCGAACTGAAGACGAAGGTGCTCGACCGCTCCGAGGTGATCCTCGACATCTTCGCCGCCCGCGCCCGCACCTACGAAGCCCGCCTCGCCGTCGAGCTGGCCCAGCTCGAGTACTCGCTCCCGCGGCTGAAGCGCATGTGGACCCACCTCTCCCGGCTCAAGATGGGGATCGGCATGCGCGGCCCCGGCGAGAAGCAGCTGGAGGTCGACCGCCGGCTCGTGGAGAAGCGGATTCACGACCTGAAGGAGGAACTGGCCGTCATCCATGGAAGGCGCGAGCGGGAGGTGGCGGCACGGCTCGAGCACCTCACCGTGTCGCTCGTGGGCTACACCAACGCCGGCAAGAGCACCCTGCTCAACCGGCTGACGGGAGCGGACGTCCTGGCGGAGGACAAGCTCTTCGCCACGCTCGACACCCGCACCCGACGCTGGCGGCTGCCGGGCTGGGGGCCCGTGCTGCTCAGCGACACCGTCGGCTTCATCCGCGACCTGCCCCACCGCCTCATCGCGAGCTTCACGGCGACGCTCGAGGAGACCCGCCAGGCCGACCTGCTGCTGCACGTCGCCGACGCCTCGAGCCCGCTCGTCGACGCCCAGATCGCCGCCGTGCGCGGCGTCCTCGCGGACATCGGCGTCGACGAAAAGGACACGCTGCTCGTGCTCAACAAGATCGACGCGCTCGCCGACCGCGCCACCCGCGGCAGCCTGCTCGGCCGCTATCCGCACGCCATCTGCGTGTCGGCCCGCACGGGCGAGGGGATCGCGGCGTTGGAGCGGGCCACGACCGCATGCCTCGGCCGCGGCTTCCGCGACGTGGACGTCCAGACCGATCCCGCCAACGGACGGCTGCTGGCCTGGCTGAGCGCGCACGGCGAGGTGCTGTCGCGGCACTTCGTCGACGACCGCGTCACGATCCACTGCCGGATTCCCGCGGCGCTGCTCGGGCGGATTCCGCCCGCCGAGGCCGTGGTGCTGCCCCACGCGCAGCCGGCCGCCGGCTGCGTCGACGCCGGCGTCGCGGACGCGAGACCGACGCCGTGACCGCCACCGCGGCGGGACCGCGGCGGCGGCGGCGGACGCTCGACGGCATGGTCGCCCTCGTGACGGGCGGCTCGTCAGGCGTGGGCCGGGCCGTCGCCCTCGAACTCGCCGGCCGCGGCGTGCACGTCCTCGCCACCGCGCGGCGTGGAGACCGCCTCGCCGCGTTGGCGGAGGAGGCGGCGGCCCGCGGGCTCTTCCCGATCGCGCACGAGGCGGGCGACGTCACCCTTGCCGACGTCAGGCGGCGGCTGGTCGACGTGGCGACAGAACGATTCGGCGGCCTCGACATCCTGGTCGCCGCGGCCGGCAGCGGCGCGGTCGGCCGGTTCGGTGACGCGTCCCCGGACACGCTCCGCAGGGTCATGGACGTCGATTTCCTCGCCCCCGCGGAACTCGTCCGCGCCGCGCTGCCGACGCTCCGCCGCAGCCCCGACCCGGCGGTCGTCCTGGTGGGCTCGATCCTCGGCCGCCATCCGCTGCCGATGCACGCGGAGTATTGCGCGGCGAAGGCTGCGCTCGCTTCGCTGGCGGGTTCGCTGCGTCTGGAGTTCGCCGCCGACGGAATCGACGTGCTGCTGGCGACCCTCGGCCCCACGCAGTCGGAATTCTGGGAGAGCCTCGTCGCGGGCCGCCGCGCGGCGTGGTCACGGGGCGGGGCCTTGTCGGCCGAGCGAACGGCACGGATCATGGTGGACGCGCTCGTCCGCCGGCGCGGGGAGGTGCTGCCGGGCTGGCGCGCGGTCGGCTTCTCCTGGGCCGCGCGCATGGTCCCCGGATTGATCGACCGGGCGCTCGCCCGCAGGATTCGCCACGACCGGCCCTGAGCCACGCCATGACACCAGCCTCCACCGGCGCGTCCGACCGCCTGCTGTCGGTCGCCTGCCCCACCTGCGGCGCGGCGCTCGCGGTCGATGCCGGCCTGCTCGGCATGGCCGCGGAGTGCCCGCTCTGCGACCGCGGTTTTCGCCTGCCGCCCGCCTCAGCCGCGGCGACGTCTCCGGCGGCCCGGCGCGACGCCGCTCCGGCCGGGACGTCCGCGGGAAAACCCGCTGCGCCGGCGGGGCCAGCCGCGACGCGGCCGGCGGGTGAGGCCTGGTCGACACTCGGGTCCCGCCTCGAAAGCGGGCAGGCTGCGGCAGCCGAAGACGACCAGACGGCTCAACTCAGGCGGGCGTCGGCCGACCGTGCGGTGCGGCGGGCACGACGCAACGTCATCATGCTGGCAGCCGGCGGATCGCTGCTTCTGGGCATCGTGATGCTGCTCGGCAGGAAGCGTCGCTGAGCCGTCGTTCCGTCGGCGAGGGCCGCGTGCCCGTGCCGCACCGCCTCAGGCGGTCTCGAGCGACTCGCCGATCGCGAGCAGATCCTCGGCATCGAGGCAGGCGTCGTTCGACTGGAAGAGCCGCCGCACGGCCGCGCGGTGGATCTTCATCTTGGTGCCGCCGACCCCCAACGCGCCGTAGACCACCGCATCGTCCCAGGCGCGGGCCTTGTCGGTGGCCGCGACCCCTTCGATGCCGGCTGGCGGCACAGCGTTGAGGTCGATCAACACCCGGGCTCTCCGCGCCAGCGAGCGTGCCGGCGCGTCGAGCAGCGTGGCACCGGCCGCCCCGCAGGCGACGATCAGATCGGCGGCGGCGAGCGCCGCTGCGAGCGCGGTCCCCGCAGTTCCCGTCGCGACGCCCTCGACCGGCTCGAGCCGGCCCGTCGGGACCGCCGTCGCGATCCGTCGGCAGGCCTCCTCCGCCCGCGAGAGCGTCCGCGAGGCGACTGTCACGGTTGCTCCCCTCCCGGCGAGCAGCCGTGCGACCCGCTGCCCGACCGGACCGCTGCCACCGAGCACCAGCGCCCGGCACGACGCCCGCGGATCACCGAGCGCGAGGTGCCGGCCGGCCGCCACGACCGCCGCGCTGGCCGTCGAATTGGCGCCGGCCGGATCGAGCAGCAGGCTCACCCGCACGGGGCCGAAGAACGTCCGCTGCACCCGCTCGAACACCGCCTCCGCCGCGGCCACGTCGGAGCCGCCCACGAAGATCGCGGTCGACGACAGGTCGGCACCCCCGCGGGTGAACATCGCGCCGTGCACGAGCGGCACCACGTTGTCGGGCGTGACGCCGCCGTGCCGCAGGAGCGTCTCCGCCCCCGCATCGACCGCCACGATCGCATCGAACGTGCTGGGCTGGTGGTCGCAGTCGAGCTGCAGCAGGACCTTGGCGGTCATCGTGTGCCTCCAACACGAACGCCCGCCTCGAAAGGCGGGCGTCGCGGTGTTCCGTCCGTCACGCAGTCATCCGGCGATCCGCCGCCGGCGCGGCGACAGCGAGCGGCGAAAAACCGCGGCTTTCCGCCGCTCGCTCCCGTGGAAAAAGGGAACAGACGGCCGTTCCCACCGCCCTCGCACTAGAAGCCGCGGAACGGATGGGCGGCCTTGTCCTTGCCGGCCACCATCTCGTCGACGGTCGGCTTCCCCTTCATCGCGTTGGAGATCGCGTCCATCGTCGCCTGGTAGTTGTATTCGTAGATCTTCTTGTCGTCCTCGGCCAGCCAGTGGATGAACACGCCGCAGACGATGACGAGGTGCTCGGCCTCGGCCTTGGGAATCACGCCCGCGGCGACGCTGTCGGCCACGGCCTTGGCGACGGCGGCCTGCGCCGGGCCGAACATCTGCACCGCCTGCTTGGCGCCCTTGATCGTGACCTTCGTGATCATCACCGTCGCCGGCTTGACGGCGAGATTGGGGGTGAGCACGGCCAGCAGGTTCGAGTGGCCCTCGCTCTGCCGGGCCAGGGCGTTGGCGAACGCCACGCCGACGGGGCCGTCCTTGCTGCCGATCAGCAGGTCGATGTGGGCGATTTCGTTGCCGTCTCCGCTGAGCGCTTCACCGATGTACATCGACATGAGATTCATCTCCTTGACGAAGGGTCTGCCTACCACGCCTGGAAGCCGCAGAGGATACCATTCGCTCCGATCCCGACAAGCAGGCGGGATTTCCTTCCAGCACCGACGCCCGGCGGCGACATGAAACCACGGCCCGAACCGAGTCCTGCAGGCCGACCGCTGGTCATCCTCGGCGCCAGCGTCCGCGGTCTCGCCGAGTCGGCGAGCCGCGCCGGCTGGAACGTGCACGCCGCGGACCTGTTCCGTGATCTCGACCTGGTGGCGGCGGCCCGCGAGGCGGTCCGGGTCACAGGCGGCTCAGGCGGCTATCCGCACGGCCTGGCGGCAGCGGCCGCGGGCTTCCCACCCGGCGCGCCCTGGTGCTACACGGGGGCGCTCGAGAACCATCCCGACCTGCTGGCGGCGCTGGCGTCGGCCAGGCCGCTCGCGGGCACACCGGCCGCGACCGTGGCACGAATCCGTGACCCCGCCCTGCTGGCGGCCGCCGTCACTGCGGCGGGCCTCATCTTCCCCGACACGCACCACGGGCCCGACGGGCTGCCGACCGACGGGTCCTATCTCGTCAAGCCGCGGGCGAGCGCCGGCGGCCGGGGCATCCGCGCCTGGGACGGCACGCTGGCTGCGGTCTGGCCGCGGAGCACCGCGACCGCCGACCGGTCGGCACACGTCTGGCAGCGCCGGCTCACGGGCGTGCCGGTGTCCGCCAGCTACGTCGTGGCGGCCGGCACTGCCCGGCTCATCGGTGTGTGCCGGCAGCTCGTGGGGGAGGCGTGGTGCCACGCGCCGCGGTTCGCGTGGTGCGGCGGCGTGACGGAAGCGTGCCCCGACTGGGACGCGGAATTCACGCGGCTCGGCGCCACCCTGGCCGCGGCCTTCCGACCGGTCGGGATGATCGGCGTCGATGCGGTGGTCGACGAGGGCGGCCGGATCGGCGTGGTGGAAGTCAACCCGCGGCCCACCGCGTCGATGGAGCTGTTCGAGCGTGACCGGGGAATCTCGATCGCCGCCTGCCACCTCTCGGCCTGCGGCCACGCCGCGCACCGCGAAGAGGCCGGGCCCGTCGACTCAGGATGGCAGTGGGCCAAGGCGGTCCTGTTCACGGCCGACGACCTGGCGGTGTCGCTGCCGCTCGTCGAGTCGCTCCGGCGGACGGCAGCCCGCTGGGCGGCCGCCGACGGGGGCCGGACGGGGATCGCCGACATCCCCGCGGCCGACCAGATGCTCGCCGCGGGCTCGCCCGCGTGCACGCTCTTCGCCCGGGGGCGACGGCCCGACGACGCGCTGGACGTCCTCCGCGAGCGGACCGGCCTCGTGGCGGACCTCCTGCGGGAGTCGCGGCCGGTCGTCGACGCCTGAGCGGCGGCATGCCGGCCCCTTGGATCACGGCCGGCTCAGCCCGCCAGTCGCCGCGGAACGGCCTGCTCCTCCACCGTCGACACGAAGTGCATCAGGTAGGCGTCCTCGGTCGTGTCCTGGTAGAAGTCCTTCAGCACCGAGATCGCACGGAAGCCCATCCCGCGAAAGAAGAGCTGTGCCGGCAGGTTCGTCTCGCGAACCTCCAGCACGATGCGGCAGCGGCGGTCGGGCGTCAGCTTGCCGATCAGCTTCTGCATCATTCTCGTGCCGACTCCGAGCCTGCGGTGCGATCCGGCCACGGCGAAGTTGAGCACGTGCAGGCGGGAGCGGTGCAGTTCGTAGATCATGAAGGCGACCACGGAGTCGCCGGCCTCCGCCACCATGCCGATGCAGTTGCGCTGCCGCAGGCAGCGGGTGAAGTCCTCGTCCGTCCACGGAAACTCGAAGGCCTCCCGCTCGATCCCGAGCACCTCCCGCATGTCGCGGCGGATCATCCACCGCACGTGGATGCGAAGCTGTTCCTGAAGCCGTTCGCGGTGCGAAGCTGTCACGGGTCGATCTCCGTCTGCTCGGGACTCGGCCGCCCGCAGCCGGGCGATGAGGGGGGCGACCGTAGCAGGCGGCCACCGCGTCACCAAGGCCTCTCGACGGCGGGAATCGGCCGGCTTTTCGGCGGGCGAGATGCCTTGACCGGCCCTTCAGGCCCACCTACGCTCCCGCCCCGATTCCTCACCGCTGCGCCCGATTCCTCACCGCCGCGACTGCCTGCCGCCCATGCCAGCCTTTCCCGCCGCACGCACGAACGCCGATCCGCCACGGGCACGTCGATCCGGCGCGAACCATTGCCGCTCGTTGGCGGCATGCCTCGCCCTCGTCGCCGGCTGCGCGGGCCCGGCGATCCGCAGCCAGAGCCCGGAGGTGGAAGCCCTGGCGAGCCTCGAGTCCGACACGCGCATGGTCGGCGACTACGCCAACCCCTGGGGGCTCAACTCGCAGCGGATCGAGCGGGCGGCCCTCGTGACCGGCCTGGCCGGAACGGGGAGCGACCCGCCCCCCACGGCGCAGCGGCAGTCGCTGATGGCCGACATGCAGGCCCGCGGCGTGGTGGAGCCCAACGCCCTGCTCGCATCGACGGCGACGTCGCTCGTGTGGGTGCACGGCTACCTTCCCGCGGGCGTGCGGCGCGGCGATCGCTTCGACATTCACGTGGAGGTGCCCCGCGACTCGGAGACCACGAGCCTCACCGGCGGCTGGCTGATGGAGACGCGGCTGGCCGAGATGGCGGTGCTCGGCAGCCGCATCCGCGACGGCCACGTGCTCGGGGTCGCCGAAGGCCCGCTGCTCGTCGATCCCGTGTCGGCCGGCACCCTCGACTCCGTGTCGAAGCTGCGGGCGAAGATTCCCGGGGGCGGCGTGGCGCTCGCGAGCCGGCCCATCGGCCTGATCATCTCGCCGGAGCACCGTTCCGTGCCGCTCTCGAAGCGGATCGGCGACACCATCAACCGGAGATTTCACGCCATCATCCGCGGCGCCAAGCGGGGCGTCGCCACGCCCAAGACCGACCGCTACATCGAACTCGAGATCCCACCGGTCTACGCCGAAAACCTCGACCGCTACGTGCGGGTCGTCCGCAGCCTCGCCGTGGTGGAACCGGCCGGGGGCCGCCACGCGCGGCTCGAACTCCTGTCGCGGCAGCTCGGCGACCCGGTGACGGCCCCGGCGGCCGCCCTGCGGCTCGAGGCGATCGGCAAGGAGGCCGTGCCCACGCTCCGCACCGCACTGGCCTCCAAGGACCCGGAGATCCGCTTCGCCGCCGCGGAGGCGCTGGCCTACCTCGGCGAATCCGCCGGCGCAGCACAGCTGGCCGAGGCCGCCAACAGCCTCCGCAGCGCCCGCCCAGCGGCGCTGGCGGCGCTCGCCATCCTGGACGACGCCAACGGCATCGATGCCCTGCGGTCGCTCCTCGCCAGCCCCAGCGCCGAGACGCGATACGGGGCCTTTCGCGGGCTGTGGAAAATCGACCCCACGTCGCCGCTGGTGCGGGGCGAACGGCTCGACGAGGTCTGCGGGCTGCACGTGCTCGACGTGAAGGGGCCTCCGCTGGTCCACGTCACCCGCAGCCGCCGCCCGGAAATCGTGCTCTTCGGCACGGAGCATCCGCTCGCGGACGGGCTGCGGGCCGAGGCCGGATCGTCCATCGTGATCGTCGTCGACGGGCCGATGGCGATCGTGAGCCGCTTCGCCGCGGGTGAACCGGATCAGCAGGTGGACGTGCCGGCGCGGGCGGAGGCGATCATCCGCGCGATCGCCGAGATCGGCGGCAGCTATCCGGACATCGTGCAGTTCCTGCAGCAGGCCAGTTCCCACCACGCGCTGAACAGCCGACTGGTGTTCGACGCGCTGGCCGACGACGCGGGCCGCATGTCGATCCACGAGGAGGTCTCCTCGAGAACCCGCGACATCCCCTCCGCGGCGGACCGGGACGCGGCCGGGGCCGGCACCGACGCCGAGTCGGCCCCGGGACCGGAAGCGGCCCCATGACCCGGCTCATCGCCCTCGAACTCTTCGGGTTCAAGAGCTTCGCCGACAGGACGCGGTTCGATTTTCCGAACGGCGTCACGGCCGTCGTCGGCCCGAACGGCTCCGGCAAATCGAACGTCGTCGACGCCATCAAGTGGGTGCTCGGCGAGCAGTCGGTCCGCAGTCTGCGCGGCCGCGACATGACCGACGTCATCTTCTCCGGCTCCGGCGGCCGCAAGCCTCTCAACGCCGCCGAAGTGTCGCTCGTCTTCGACAACGCCGCCGCCGACCTGCCCGTCGACGCCCCCGAGGTGCGGATCACCCGGCGGGTCTACAGGAGCGGCGAGAGCGAATATCTCGTCAACGGCGAAGCGGCGCGGCTCCGCGACATCCGCGAGGTCTTCTCGGGCACGGGCGCCGCCACCGAGGCGTACAGCGTGATCGAGCAGGGACGCGTCGACGCGCTCCTCGTCGCCTCGGGACGCGACCGCCGGGCCGTCTTCGAGGAGGCGGCGGGAATCACCCGGTTCCGCGCACGGCGGACGGAGGCGTTGCGCCGTCTCGAGCGCAGCGAGCAGAACCGCCAGCGGCTCGCCGACATCGTCGGCGAGGTGTCGAGCCGGCTGGAGACGGTGCGGCATCAGGCCGCCCGCGCCCGCCGCTGGCAGCAGATGAACGATCGGCTGCGGGCCCTGCGGCTGGCGGCCGCCGCCAGCGATCTGGAGGAGGTGGACGCGGCTGTGGCCCGCGTCGACGCGGCGCTGGCCGAGGCCCGTGACCGACACGCCGCGACACGTGCCGCCGCGGAGGCCGCCACCGAGGCCGTCGCCCGCATGACCGCCGTCGCCGACGACCTCGCCCCGCGGCTCCACGACGTCCGCGCGGCGCTCGTCACGGCAGGGCAGCGGGCCGCCGCCGCCGAGGCCACGCTCACGGCCCTGCGCTCCCGGCACGGTGACGCCGAGTCGACCAGCACACGCGCCGAGCAGGATCGCCGCGGAGCGGTCCGGGAACGGCGTGCCGCGGCGGTCGCATCAGCCGCGTCGGCCGCGGCCGTCGCCGCGCTCGAGCGGGAGGCCTCCGAAATCGCGGAGCGGCTCGCCTCCTGCGAGCATGCCGCGGCGGGGTCGCATCGCCACGCGGCGGACGCGCGGCAGGCCGTCGTCGATCGCACGGCTGCCGTCGAGATGCTCGAAGGGGATCGACGCCGTCTCCAATCGGACGTCGATCGCATCTCCGCCCGGGTCGAAGAGGCGCACCGTCTGGCGGATTCCTGGCGCACCCGCATCACCGCGACGCGGTCGCAGATGGCCCGCATGCTCGAATCGGCGGCGACGTGGGAGGGCGCGATCGCCACACTCGGCCGGCAGGTGGCGGACGCGGATGCCGAGATCACCGCACTGGACGTCACGCAGCGCGAGCGAACGCAGGCCGTGACAGCCGCGTGGCAGGCGCTCGCGGAATGGAAGGCGAAGCGCGAGGCCTGCGGTGAACGGCGAGCCGTGCTGGCGGAGATGGTGGCCCGGCAGGAGGGATTCTCCGATGCCGCCCGTCGCCTGCTGGCCGACGCCGCCGCGTCGGCCGCCATCCCGGGGCTGCGCGGGCCTCTGGCCGACCTGATCGACGCCGACGTGGACTGGGCTCCGTTGGTCGACGTGGTGCTCGGGCCCCTGGCCCAATCGCTCGTCGTCGCCTCGCTCGACGATCTCGTCGAATGGCAGGCATCGTGGTCCGCGACCGACGACGCCCGCGCCGTGCTGGCGGCCGGCGGCCGCATCGGCTTCCTGCCCGCCGCCGACGTGCGCGCGGCCCGCCCGTACTCGGCGGACGGCCTCCCGGGAGTGATCGGCCGGCTCGATCTGCTCGCCTGCCCGCCGGCCGACGGCCGTGGGCCGCTGTCGGAGGTCGTGGCGCGGCTGCTCGGCCGGGTCTGGGTCGTGGAGCGGCTCGCCGATGCCGCTCCCCTCGTCCCCTCCGCGCCGCCGGACGTGCTGTTCGTCACGCCGGCGGGAGAGTCTCTTTCCGCCGACGGCGCGATCGAGATGGGCCAACCGGCCGCGGTGAGCGGCGCCGTCGCACGCCGCAGCGAGCTGCGGGCGCTGGATCAGCGGCTCGAGGAGCTCGGCCGCACGGTCGCCGATGCGGACGACGCGGTGGCGGCCCTGCAGTCGGAACTGACGGCGGTGCGACGCGGGCTCGACGAGGCCGGCGGCCGCAGGCAGCGACTCGCCGAGCGGCTGGCATCCTCGCGGGCGGAGCTGGAGCGGACGCAGCGCGAGCACGCCGCCGGATGCGCGACGCTCGCCGACATGGAAACGACCCTGCGTGACGCGGAGCACGACACCGTCGCACTGACCGCAGCCCGGGATGCCGCGATCGCCGCGGCCGCAGCCTGCAACGCGCGGATCGCCGAGGCCGGCGATCTGCTCGCCAGGGCCCGGTCCGACATCGACGCTCTCGACCGGTCGCGCGGCGAGGTGCTGGACGAGATCCATCGGCTCCGGATCGCACAGGCGACCGGTGCCGAGCGGCTTTCACGAAGCCGCGACGCACTGGCCGACCGCCTGGCCGACGAGCGGGCGCACGAGACCGGCATGGCGGCGGCGGATCTCAGGGCCGATGAGGCGCGGTCACGGCTCGCGGCCGTCGAGCTCGAACTGCTCGCCGCGGGGGCCGCCCACGCCGAGGCGCTGGTGGCGGCGGAACGTGCCGCCACGACGCTCGCGGTGCTCTCCGCGGACCACGAACGGCTCCTCGCCGACCGGCGCGACGCCGAGTCCGGGCTCGACGCCGCACGGACCGCGGCGACAAGGCTGGCGGAGACGATCCACGCCCACGACCGCGAGGCCGGCGAGGCCCGCCAGCGTCGCGGCTTCATCGTCGAGCGGATCCGCGACGACTACGGCATCGCACTCGAGGAGATCGCGGCGGCCACGACCGCGACCGCGGACGCCGACGCTCCCGCGCTTCCCTCCGCACGGGCGGAGGCTGAAGCCGAGATCGAGTCCCTGCGGAAGAAGCTCGGCTCCATGACCTCGGTGAACCTCGAGGCGCTCGCCGAGTCCGAGACCCTGACGGAACGGCTCGCGTCGCTCGAGGCGCAGCTGGCGGACGTGACGAACGCCAAGCAGGCGATCGAGCAGCTCGTCGCCCGGATCGACGACGAGAGCCGGCGGCTGCTGGCGGAGACGATCGAGACGGTCCGCGATCACTTCCGCGAACTGTTCGAGCGTCTCTTCGGGGGCGGGCAGGCGGACATCGTCGTCGAGCAGGGGGTCGATCTCCTCGAGGCGGCGGTCGAGATCGTCTCGCGGCCTCCGGGCAAGGAGCCCCGCAACATCTCGCTCCTGTCGGGCGGCGAGAAGACCATGACCTGCGTCGCCCTCCTCCTGGCGATCTTCCGGTCACGGCCGAGCCCCTTCTGCGTGCTCGACGAGGTCGACGCGGCCCTCGACGAGGCCAACGTCGACCGCTTCGCGGGCGTCCTGCGCGACTTTCTCTCCTCCACCCAGTTCATCGTCGTCACGCATTCGAAAAAGACGATGGCCGCCGCCGACACGCTCTACGGCGTCACGATGGAGGAGTCCGGGGTGTCGAAGCGGGTCTCGGTGCGGTTCGAGTCGACCGCGGCGACCGGCGTCCGGCCGGCACGAAAAGTGGCGTGACGGGGGCGAAAACCCCGCTTCAAGGCGGGTCGGCGGGCCTTCCAGGGCAATCGTCGCGAGCGGCTCACCCGCTGCCACCGCTGCCGTCGTGAAGAACGGCTCAAGTCTCACGACGTGATCTTTCGATCTAACCCCTGGACGGTCATGCCGCGCAGGTGTCCGGCTGAGAAGCGGGACGCCGACGCGGGATGAAGCAGGGGGGGAATCCTGCGAGTCATGGTGCCGGGCGGCGGCGTCTGCGGACGCACTCCGTCGCCGGTCGCCTTCTCTCACCCCCCCCGGCGCTTCCATGCCGGCCTCGTGGGGTCGACGGCGCGGTCGGATCCACGGGCGATGTTCCGCGTCATGGGGGGCTGGGTTCCGCTGCTCGGAAGGGTGCGGTCTGGCCAGGACAATTCCGGACACGAATGATCCATATGGAGTCCACGCGATGAAGGTTTTCACGACAGGCCAGGTCGCCAAGATCTGTAAAGTTGCTCCCCGCACGGTGAGCAAGTGGTTCGATTCCGGCCGTCTCAAGGGCTACCGGATCCCCGGCAGCCAGGACCGCCGCATCCCGCGGGAGTACCTCATCAAGTTCCTCAAGGAGCACGGCATGCCGCTGGGCGACCTCGAGGACGAGGCGATGGCCAAGGTGCTGCTCGTCGGCCAGGATCAGGTCCTGATCGAAAACCTCAAGCGGCAGCTGCCCGTGGAGCGGTCCTTCAAGATCCAGGTGGCCGCGAGCGGGTTCGAGGCCGGCATCCAGGCCGAGAGCTTCCATCCCGACTGCATCGTGGTCGACTACTCGATCGGCCGGATCGACGCCCAGCAGATCTGCCAGAACCTGCGTCGCAACCCCGAGTACGCCGACACCATCGTGATCGCACTGCTGCCCGACGACGGCTCGCAGATCACCGTGGACCGGGCCCACGTCAACGAGAGCTTCAAGAAGCCCTTCGACGTCGCCCTGCTGGCCGAGCGGCTCCGCACGCTGATCGGCGCCCGCAAGGAACTGGTCTGAAAGCGACCGCGATCGTCCAACCCCATCGACATGGGCCGGTGCATCCCAGGGATGCACCGGCCCATGCTCTTTTCCCGGCCCCCCGGCCGCGCCGTCGCGGCGCGGCTGCCCCCGCCAGCGCGGCGTCCTATGATGGTGGCTGTCGCCGTCCGTTCCCTTCCCCGCGCGATCTCCTCAGCATGCCCTCCCCCGCCCACGGAATCCGCATGGTCGACGTCGGGGCGAAGCCCGTCGCGCTCCGCACCGCGCGGGCCTCGGCGATGCTGCGGGCCCTGCCCGAGACGATCCGGCGGATCCGCGAGGGCGACCTCGAGAAGGGCGACGCCGTCGCCACCGCCCGTCTCGCCGGGATCATGGCCGCCAAGCGGACGAGCGACATCGTGCCGCTGTGCCATCCGCTCCCGCTCGACGCGGTGGACGTGGCGATCTGCTTCGACGACCCGCGGGCCGTGCGGATCGAGTCGTTCGTGCGGGCCACCGCGCGGACGGGAGTGGAGATGGAGGCCCTGGCGGCCGTCTCGGCGGCCGCGCTGGCGGTCTACGACATGTGCAAGTCGATCGACCGCGACATGACGATCGAGCAGATCCGCCTCGAGGAGAAGACGGGCGGAACCCGGGGCGACTACCTGCGGTCCTGAGCGTTCGTGTCGGCCAGGGCCGCGTCCGCCTGGTTCGTTTCGGCCAGGATCGGCTCGAGCTCGTCGACGAAGTCGCGCACGTCCTTGAACTCCCGGTAGACGCTCGCGAAGCGGACATACGCCACGGGGTCGAGCGCCTTGAGCAGTTCCATCAGCCGCTCCCCGATCGCCCCGCTGGAAACCTCGTTCTCGTAGCCGCCGTAGAGCTCCGATTCGAGCGCCGTCACCACGCCTTCGATGTCATCCTCCGTCACGGGTCGCTTCCAACAGGCCTTGGCGAGCCCCCGCTTGATCTTGTCGCGGTCGAACGGCTGCCGCTCGCCCCCCTTCTTCACCACCGCCAGCAGCTGCCGCTCGACCCGCTCGTACGTCGTGTAGCGGCGACGGCAGGCGAGGCACTCGCGGCGGCGGCGGATCGAGGCGCCGTCGTCTCCCGCCCGCGAGTCGATCACCCGGTCGTTGTCGGCACGGCAGAACGGGCAACGCATGACGCGAATCCTCCGTGGCCGCGGGCTCCGCCGCGACTCGTTTCCACCGCGGGCGACGCCGCGGACCGGCACGGCCGCGCTGGATGCGATCCTGCCAAGCCCTAGCCTAGAAGCACGTCGACCAAACCGGCAAGCCGAGATCGCGACGGATCCCCGGGCGGCGGCCGCATCCCGTCATTCGGCCGCGGCGGGGTCGGCGTCGGCCGGCGGAGTGCGGGGCCGCGGATCGCGCACGAGCTTCCAATCCCGCCGCTGCCGCGAAGACGGAATGTCCATCGCCTTGCGGTACTTGGTCACCGTGCGGCGGGCCACGGTGATCCCCTGCTTGGCGAGCGCCTCGACGAGGTCGTCGTCGCTGTAGGGGCTGTCCTTGGGCTCCGCGTCGATGATCTCCTGCAGCTTGATGCGGACGGCGTCCCACGCCACCTCCTCGCCGTCGGCGCTCACCGTGCCCCCCACGAAGAACCGCCGCAGCGGCACGAGTCCGCGGGGCGTCTGCAACCACTTGTCGTCGACGGCCCGGCTCACCGTCGTGACGTGCATGCCGATGCGGTCGGCGATCTGCTGCATTTTCAGCGGCTCGATCGCCTCCGGCCCCTCCGAGAGGAACCTGGTCTGATGATCGACGATCGCCTGCGACGTCTTCAGCAGCGTGCTGCGCCGCTGCTCGATCGCCTCGATCAGCCACTGCGCGGCGTTGATCTTCCGCTTGATGTAGTCGCGGGTGGCCGGCGAGGTGTCGGCCGCGTGCAGCATCTCGCGGTAGGTGGGGCTGATCCGCAGGTTCGGCAGGTCGACCTCCTCCAGCCGCACCTTCCAGGAGCCGTCCGGCTGCTGGTCGACGTAGACGTCGGGCTTGATCGCGGGCACGTACGGGGCGGTGAAGAACGCCCCGGGCTTCGGCTGCAGGCCATGGAGCAGGTCCCGCAGCCGCTCGATCTGTTCGATCGACAGGCCGGTCTTCCGCGCGATGAGCGGCAGCCTGTTGCCGCCGAGATCCTCGAGGTGGTCGGCGACGAGCCGCCGCAGCAGCCGGCCGTCGGCGGAGTCGGGATGGATCTGCAGCAGGAGGCATTCGCGCAGGTCGCGGGCGCCGACGCCCGGAGGGTCCATGCCCTGCACGATCCCCAGGGCCTTCTCGAGCTGTGCAAGCTGGTCGTCCGGCCCGTCGGGATCGGCGAGCTCCTCCAAGGGCATCGAGAGGTAGCCGTTGGCGTCGAGGTTGTAGATCACCTTGTCGGCGGCCTGCCGCTCCGCCGGGGAGAGCTCGTAGTTGGACAGCTGCTCGTGCAGGTGGTTCGACAGCGTCTCCGGGCGTTCGGCCATGTTCGCCATGGCGTCGAGGTAGCGGTCGCCCGCCTCGTCGATCTGCGTCGCGGACGGCCGGCTGCGGTCGTCATCGGTGTCCGGATACTCGTGCGACCAGTCGTACGACCGCTCGAAGTCGGCCTGGTTCGCATGCTCCTGGTCGACGATGAGCGGCCGCTCGTCGACGGTCTTCTCCGCCGCCACGGGATCGGGCTGCCCGACGGGAGGCTCCGCCGCGGCCCCGGCGGCCCCCGGCTCGTCCCCGGGCTCGTCGACCTCGAGCGTCTCGTTGTTCTGGATCTCCTGCTCGATCCGCTCCTCGAGCGCCATCACCGGCAGCTGCAGGATTTCCATCGACTGGATCATGCGCGGCGCAAGCACCTGCTTCTGCGCCATCCGCATTTCCTGGCCGAACGACATCCGCATGGCTGGTGCCTTCCACGTCGCGAACCCGGGACCGCGGCCGTCGCGTTGGTCCACGCCGACGAGCCCTGCAGCGGTCGACGTCCCGTGCATCGCTTCCGCAAGGATACCTTCTCGAGCCCGTCGCGTGTCACGGGAGCGGCTGCGCCGCCGCCCGACGCGAACGCGGCCGCCGCGGAAACCGCCTGCCCGACACCGGACGGGGCCGATGACCGCGGCCGCGGCACCCGCGACGGGCTACATCTTCTGCCGCGCCGTGATGGCGTCGGCGAGCATGTCGCGGTTGGCCTGCTGCAGCGACGCGCCGACGGTGAGGCCGCGAGCGAGCCGGGAGAGCGTCACGGGGAGGCCCGTCAGGCGTTCCGCCACGACCAGCGCCGTGCCGTCCCCCTCCACGTTCGGCGTGGTTCCCATGATCACTTCGCGGACGCCGCCCTGCCGCACCCGCTCCACGAGCCTGTCGATGGTGAGCTTCTCCGGCCCCACGCCCTCGAGCGGTGCCAGCCGGCCCTGCAGGACGTGGTAGAGGCCGCGGTACCCGCCCGCCTCCTCGATCGCCAGCAGATCGCGGACCTGCTCGACGACGCAGAGCAGCGTGCGATCCCGCTTCGGATCGAGGCACACGCCGCACTCCTCGCCCTCGGCGAGGTTGAAGCAGGTGCGGCAGGGCCGCAGCTTCTCCTTGACCGCGCGGATGCTGTCGGCGAACGCGATCGCCTCGGCCCGCGACATGCCGAGCACGTGATACGCCAGCCGCTCGGCGGTCTTGCGGCCGATGCCGGGCAGGTCGGCGAAAAAGTCGATGAGCCTCGCCACGGGCCCGCGGGTCTCAGCCATCGCCGCCTCCGTGGCCGTCGTCGGCGGCTTCCCGGGCGGCTGCACCATAGTCGACCGCGTGGTCGTCCGCGCGATCCCGCTCCTCTTCCCTGTCGTCCGCCGCGCGGGCTGCATCCGCGACCGCGGCGACGACGGGCAGGGCGGCGGGCCGCTGACGGGGCGGCTCGACCTTGCGCACCGCGGCGTCGAAGACGGCACGGGCATGGCTCACGAGCGGATGCTCGATCGCCTCACGGACGAGCGTTGCCTGCGAGGCGACCGGCCGCCCTCGTTGGCTGGACGCTGCTGCGGCGTCGGGCTGCCCGGGATCGACCGAGGAAGCCTGCTCGATCACGATGGCGTGGCGGACGGCCCGGCCGGCGCATGCCGCCAGAACGCGGGCCACCTCGGCGGCCACCTCGGGCCGCCTCAGGAAAGAAACGGCCGTCCCGGAGGTGGCCGGGAGCGTGATCTCGAGCAGGCCGTCCCTCCAGCAGCCCCGCGTGGCCAGGGCCGCGAAGTCGGCGGCCAACCCGTCGAGTGCCTCGCCGGCCCGCTGCCAGAGGCCGAGCGGGTCGGCGGCGGCATCGGGCGCCGGCGAACCGGCGCGGTCGGCAGGCGTCTCGTCCACCGGTACGTCCGGGGAGCGCGGCGGCTCGTCCCCCCCTGGTCGCCGTTCCTGGTGATGCGGCCGATCGGACGCCGCGGCGGTTACGAGCGGCGGCGGCTGGGGGGCCCCGCCCCTGGCCGCGGCCGCGGTCGCCGGTGAACCCGCGGCCGTCTCACTCGGACGGGCGGCTCCCGCGTCCCGCTCGGTCGTTTTTTTTTCGCGCTGCCCCGGCGACGGTTCGTCTGTCGGCGACGGCCGCCCCGCGGGGGTATCCCCGGCACCCGCGACGCGGGGAGCGATCACCTGCGGCCGGGCGGCCGCCGTCCCCCGCCCCACCCCCACCGCCCCGGTCGGCGCGGCGGCCGCGACCCTCTCCACGGCCTCGGCGAGGCTGTCGAGATCCTCGAGGCTGGCCAGCCGCACGATCGCCATCTCGGCGAGCACCGCGGCATGGCCGCTCGACCGCATGCGGCTGAGCGCCTGATCGACGATCTGCAGCATGGCGAGCAGCGTGGCCGTACCCGCCTCCCTCCCGAACGCGGCGAGATCGACGCCCAGCCCGGCCCCCTGCCGCAGCTGCCCGGCACCGCAGCCGACGCTCGCCAGGAGCGCGTCGCGAAGCGCCGCCAGCAGCTGCTCGAGCACCCCGCCGGGATCGGCGCCCCCCGCGAGCGAGTCGTCGAAGGCGGCGATCGCGGTCCGGGCGTCGCGGGCCGCGATCGCCGCCACGATCGCGCCGACCCGCTCCTCGCGGCCGGTGCCGATGATGGCGTGCACGTCGTCGACGCCAATCGTTCCGGCGGCCGCGCCGAGCAGCTGCTCCAGCAGCGACTGGCTGTCCCGCATGCTGCCGGCGGCACGTCGTGCGATCAGTGCCAGGGCCTCGGGCGTCACGTTCGCCCCCTCGGCGGCCACGATCTGCTCCAGCCGCCGGGCGATGGCCGGCGGGTCGACCGTCTGGAAGTCGAACCGCTGGCAGCGAGACAGGATCGTGATCGGCAGCTTCTCAGGCTCGGTCGTGCAGAGCACGAACTTCACGTGCGCCGGCGGCTCTTCGAGCGTCTTCAGGAGCGCGTTGAACGCCTCCCGCGTGAGCATGTGGACTTCGTCGATGATGTAGATCTTGCAGCGGCCGCGGGCCGGCCTGACGGCGACGTTCTGCCGCAGCTGACGGATCTCGTCGATGCCGCGGTTGCTGGCGGCGTCGACCTCGACCACGTCGATGTCCTGACCGGCGGCGATCGCCCGGCACCGCTCGCACTCGTTGCACGGCTCCGCACCGGCGCCGCCCGTGCATTCGAGCGCCTTCGCATAGATGCGGGCCGCGCTCGTCTTGCCGACCCCGCGGGCACCGGTGAACAGGTAGGCGTGGCCGATCCTGCCCGACTCGATCGCACCCGACAGCCCGCGGGCCACGTGTTCCTGACCGACCAGTTCGTCGAACCGCTGCGGGCGATAGCGGCGGGCCACCACCTGGTATCCGGCTGGCTGGTGTCCGGCTGGCTGGTATCCGGGCTGGCCCCCGGACATCTCGCCGGCCGCTGCGGCGGCCCGGTCGGCGGCTGATGGGCTCTGGGCCATGACGGATCCGCGCGAGGATGCGACGGCGGCCCGCGTTGCCGCCCGTGGATGCTGGCGACGGCCGGACGCCGATGAGAGGCCCACCGCACAAAGGGGCGACTGCTTATGGCTGCTGCGGTTAGGCCCTGACCAGGTTCGCAGGCCCCCATCGCAGGGGCCTCTCATCGGCACCCGCGCCGTCTCCGCTTTTGTACGCCGCGCCGCGCATGCGGTCAAAGGCTGCTACATTTCGGCTTCATGGTATCGCCGATGATGCAGCAGTTCGAGGCCGCGAAAGCCCGGTGCCCGGGGGCGCTCGTGCTCTTTCGCATGGGCGACTTCTACGAGCTCTTCGGCGCCGACGCCCGCGAGGCGGCCGACCTGCTCGACCTCACGCTCACCAGCCGCGACAAGGGCCCCGACGCCCTGCCGATGGCGGGATTCCCCCACCACCAGCTCGACGTGCAGCTCGTCAAGCTCGTGGCCGCGGGCCGTCGGGTGGCGATCTGCGAGCAGATCGACGACCCGAAGACGACGAAGGGCCTGCTGCGCCGCGAGGTCACGCGGATCGTCACGCCCGGCATCGCGTCGGACGAATCACTCCTCGACCCATCGCGGCGGAACTGGCTCGTGGCCATCGCCCCGCGGGTCAGGCCGGGCCGTGCGGCCGGCAGGGAGGGCCAGGATGCCGATGGACTCGAGGCCGGCGTCGGCACGGGCGTCGGCACGGGCGTCGGCACGGGCGTTGGCACGGGCGTTGGCACGAGCGTTGAATCGGGCGTCGACTGCGGGATCGCCTGGATCGACGTCGCCGCCGGCCGGTTCGAGGCGGCGGTCGTGCCGCGGGAAGACGTGGCCGACCTGCTCCTCGGGCTCGAGCCCGCCGAATGCCTGTGCGCGGAGAAGGATCGCGACCTCGTCGAGGGGCTCCTCCGCGGGGCGGGCGGCGGCCTGCTCGCCTCGGCCTGTGCCGTCACCGCGCGGCCCGACTGGTGGTTCGACGATTCCTCCGCCCGCGCGGCCGTCGACCGCGCCGTCCGCCGGAAGCGGCTCGAGGGGCTCGGCTTCGACCTGCCGGCCGACCTGCCCGCGATCGCCGCGGCCGGCGGCGTGGTGGCCTACCTCGACGAGAACGAGCCGGCTGCGGTGGGCCGGATCGAATCGCTCGCGGCCTGGCGGCCGGGCCACCGACTGGAGATCGACGAAGCCTCGCGGCGGAGCCTCGAGCTCGTGCGGTCGGCGTCGGGGAGCCGCGGCCGCCGCGAGGGTTCGCTCGCGGGCGTGCTCGATCGCACGAAATCGCCGCTGGGCGCGCGGCTGCTCACCGAATGGCTCTCGGCGCCGCTGGTCCAACGGCAGGCGATCGACCGGCGGCTCGACGCCGTCGCCGCGCTCGTGGCCGATCCCGCGCTGTCCGCGCGGCTGGCGGAACTGCTGACCGGCATCGGCGACCTCGAGCGGCTCACCAGCCGCGTGATCTCCGGCCGCGCCGGCCCGCGCGACCTCGAAAGGATCGGCAGGGCGACGGCGATTCTTCCCGACCTGATCGCGGCGCTCGCCGGCGCCGGCGGCCTGCTCGCCGAACTGCGGGACGGCATCGACCCGTGCACGGAACTCACGCGGCGGATCGCCGCCACGCTCCGCGAGGGCTGCCCGGTGTTCGCCCGGGACGGCGGCTTCGTCCGCCCCGGCTTCGACGCACGGCTCGACGAGCTCGTCGAGCTCGCCTCGGGCGGCAAGGCGTGGATCGCCCGCTACCAGGCGCAGGAGATCGAACGGACCGGGATCGCGTCGCTCAAGGTCGGTTTCAACCGCGTGTTCGGGTTCTTTCTCGAGGTGGGCCGGGCACATGCGGCCAAGGTGCCGGCCGAATACATCCGCAAGCAGACGGTGAAAAACGCCGAACGCTACACCACGCCCGCACTCGACGACCGCCAGCGGCAGGTGCTCGGCGCCGAAGAGGAGTCGCTGCGGCGGGAGATCGAGCTTGTCGAACTGCTCAGGCTCTTCGTGGCCGAACACCGGCCGGCGCTCGATCGCGTGGCGGCGACGCTCGCGGCGCTCGACGTGCTCCGCTCGCTGGCCGACGTGGCCCGCTCCCGCGGCTGGGTGCGGCCGGAGATCGTGGAAACCGGAGAATTGTACGTCGAGGCGGGCCGGCATCCGGTGCTCGAGGAGCTGCTGCCCGTCGGTGCGCTCGTGGCCAACGATCTGGCGATCGCAGCCGGCGGCGAGGCCCGCCGTGAAGGCGGCGCCGATCCGGCAGCCGCCGTCCCCTGCCTGCTCCTGGTGACCGGCCCCAACATGGGCGGCAAGAGCACGTTCATCCGGCAGGCCGCGCTCGTGACGGTGATGGCGCAGGCGGGCAGCTTCGTACCTGCCCGCAGGGCTCGCGTGGGGATCGTCGACAGGCTCTTCGCGCGGATCGGCGCGGGGGACGACCTCGCCCGCGGGGCGAGCACGTTCCTCGTCGAAATGTCGCAGACGGCGCGGATTCTCAACCGCGCCACGCCGCGGAGCCTCGTGATCCTCGACGAGGTGGGCCGGGGCACGAGCACCTTCGACGGGCTGGCGATCGCGCAGGCGGTGGTCGAGCACCTGCATGGCCGGGTGGGCTGCCGGACGCTGTTCGCGACGCACTACCTGCAGTTGGCGGCGCTCGATCGGCTGGCCGGCGTGGGCAACGTGCAGGTGCTCGTGCAGCAGCATCGCGATCAGATCGTCTTCCTGCACCAGGTGGTCCCCGGCGCCGCCGACCGGAGCTGGGGCGTGCACGTGGCCCGGCTGGCCGGCGTGCCGGAGCCGGTGATCGCCCGGGCCGCGCACCTGCTCGAGGGCCTCGAATCGTCCCCTCCCCAATCTCGCCAGCTGATGCGAGGCGACGATCCGCAGGAGGCCGATCCGGGCCCAGAGCACGCGGCCGACGCGAACGCGACGATGCAGGCGGGCAGCGGTGATGACGGCGGTGCTGTCCGCGGGGCCACACCGCGGCGGCCATCGACCCGGCGGACCGCTTCCGAGGCCCGCCCGCAGACGGAATCCTCGCCGAGGCTCCCACTTTTCGATTGACGCGGACCGGGGTTCGGCTGGGGGACAACCGCTGCCAGTGCCGCTGTCCGCCCGGGAAATCGCCCTCCCCAGCTCCCCGCGTCTGACTGGGCCCTCCTCGCCGTCCGTTTTCCAGCGTCCGTTCGGGGCCCTGGCCCAGGCTTCGGGTCAGCCAAACCAGCTGCGGAATCGCATTTCCCGCGCTGAAAGAGGCTGTTGAGGGCGGGGGAGGTGGTTATTTTTGGTTCCAAAAGGGGGGATGTGTGGGGGATAGGGCAGGGTTTCAAGGGGGCGGGCTTAGACCGCGGAACTCCCTGGCCACGGCCATCGGCGCAGCCCCAGCGTCCCCATATCTCCCCGGCCTTGCATATCCGACAAAATCCGAAAAATCGGCGCTTTCATACTTGTCGTAACCGGTACAGTCCGTATATTGGGCAAATTGGCAGGTCGGCTGAACCGGTTCGTGGTTCCACGGGCGTTCAGATCCTGCCTGGTCACGACCGCGATTCGCCAGCCAGCACGAGACATCGCCATGCATCGCTCAAGAAACGCTCTCGCACCGATCTGGTCCATCGTCCTCATCGCGATTGCCGTCGCGTTGTGCGGCCGGGCCATGGCGGCGACCTTGTACGTGCTGGGGCAGGCTGCCGCCGGGAACAATACCAACTTAGCCACCGCGTTCGGTTCGATCGACACCGTTACCGGCCAGTACACGACGATCAGCGGCTCCGTGCAGGGCACCACGACGGTCAAGAATCTGGCGCTCGACCCGGTCACGCAAACGTTCTATGTGTCGGTCGGCAATGGTGGAAACCCAGCGTTGCGAACGCTGACGACTTCGGGTTCCCTCTCTTCGTCATTCGGCAACATCGGCAAGGACGTTGTGGCGATGTGGTACAACGCCGCCACTGGAACCCTCACGTCATTCAGTCGGAACCCGCAGCAGTTGGGCACCATCTCGACGTCGACGGCCGGCTTCTCCGCCGGGGCGACGCTTACTGGCGGCACGTTTGGTAACTTTACGGGCGGCCGCGGTGCTTTCTTGTCCAGCATCAATTATCTCGTCACTCCGAATGCTACGGCGGCGAACAGTGCGTTCGGTTCGATTGACTTCACCACCGGCGTCTTCACGCCTATCGCCACCGGCACCTCATTTCAGACGATGGTCATCGCGAGCGACGGCTACGCCTTGTATGGCCTCGTTCCGGTGACGACGGGCTCGTCCATCCTGTACAGCATCAACACGACGAACGGGTCGCTGACGAAAATCGTCGATGTCAAGCCGGTTTCGGGCATTCTTCCGATCCAGTACTCGGGCGCCTCGTTCGCCGTCGTTCCGGAGCCTTCGACGATCGCGATGGCTGTAACGGGCGTAGCTGTTCTGGTCGGCCTGCGAGCGGGCCGCAGGAAGAAGGCCCGCCCCTCCGCCACGTGAGCGGCGGCGCGTGAGCGGTTGGCTCTGAAGCCAAACGGCTGCCATGCCGGACGGGAAGCTGCCGTTATCGGCGTGAGTGGGTTGATCGCCCGGGTCTGATCGGCGACGCCATCGCACGAGCGTCGTCGTGACGCGCTCGGAATGATGCGAGTAGTCCACGGCACGTGGGCATGCCGGGCCGGCGACTACAGGCGACCGAAGGCGGCACGCCGACGCGGTCGCCGCGATTGCACGCCGCAGTCGATCACCCGCACTGGTTCATCTTGTCGCGGGGCGTGCCCGCCGCCACGAGTTTCGGCACCACGGCCCCAGTTGCCGCCGCGCCGGCATCCGGCACCACGGTCACCGCCACGCTCTTGTAGGCGGGCGTCCGCGAGAGCGGGTCGGCCGACTTCGGCACCAACACGTTGCTCTCGGGGTAGTACATCGCCACGTTCCCCGGCCTGATCTGGTCGAACGACGAGACGATCTGCCCCCGCATCTCCCCGGCGGCGCTCGCGATCCGGCAGCGGCCGCCCGCGGTGAGGCCCAGCCGACGGATGTCGTCCGGGTGCATCAGCACGATGTCGCGGCGGGTCTGGTTGCGGTAGAGATCTTCCTCCTCGTAGACGACCGTGTTGAACTGCCCCTCGCTGCGGATCGTCATCAACTGCAGCCCCTGCGGCGCCGGCGGAAGGTCGTGGACGGCGATCGCTGCGCGGCCGTCCGCCGTCGGGAAGGACGGGCGGTCGATCGCCCGACCGGGAATCGAAAACTCCTTCTTCGTGCGGTCGATGTCGGCGATTTTCTCGAGGCCCGGCACGATCGCCGCGATCGCCCTGCGGATCGTGCCGGTGTGGGCCATGTCGCGCCAGTTCACCGGGCCGCCCTCCCCCAGCACCCGTGCGGCGAGGTCGGCGATGATCGCCACCTCGGCCCGCGGGCCGGTCGCCTCGGTGGCGGCGTGCCGGGGCGTGCCGCCGTCGGAGAGCCGCACGTAGCTGAACATGCTCTCCTGCGTGGAGGGCTCCGGCTCCTCGTCGCGGGCGAGCACCGGCAGGATGATCGTCTCCTCCGCACCCGTGCCCCGGGCGTGGCCCGTATTGAGCGACGTGCTCAGGTAGACCACCGTGTCGATCCTCCCCATCGCGCCGCGGGCGTACGAGGCGTCGGGGCTCGCCCCGTAGAGATTGCCGCCGAGGCAGAAGGCCAGCCGCATCATCCCGGCTGCGGCGGCGTCGAGGCATTCGAGGGTGTCGAAGCCCTTCATCGTCGGCAGCGTCACGTGGAAGTGGCTCTCGAGCCGGTCGAAGATCGCCTTCTTGAGCGTGGGCGTGACGCCGACGGTCCCCATGCCCTGGATGTTCGAATGGCCGCGGATCGGCTGCAGCCCCGCGCCGGGCCGGCCCACCATCCGCCGCATGAGCGCCAGGGCGGCGATCGCCTGCACCGTGGCGGCACCGTGGAGGTGGTGGGTGACGCCCATCGTCCAGGCGAAGATCGCCCGCTTCGACGCGGCGTATTGCGCCGTGATGTCGGCGATCGCCTCCCGCGAAACCCCCGATTTCTCCACGATCTCGTCCCACGAGAGCCCGTCGAGCCGGGCGGAGAGTTCCGGCCAGCCGGATGCGTGATGGCTCAAGAACTCTTCGTCGATCACCGGCTCGCCATCGGGCTGGAGGCCCCCACCCGCCGCGGCGTGCAGTTCCTTGAGCCGCTTCATCATGCCGTAGACGAGCGCCAGATCGCCGCCGACGTGGGGTTGCACGTAGGTGCTGGCGATCTCCGCCCCGAACAGCAGCGCCCACGGGTCGCTCGGCACGGAAAAGTTGACCAGCCCCGTCTCCACGATCGGGTTGACGACGACCACCTTTCCGCCGCGGCGGCGGACCATCATCAGCGTCCGCATCATCCGCGGATGGTTGCTGGCAGGATTGCCGCCGATCAAGAAGACCATGTCGGCCTTCTCTATGTCGTCGAGCTTCACCGTGCCGGCACTGGTGCCGATGACGCTCGACAGGCCGACTCCGCTCGCCTGGTGGCAGTAGTAGCTGCAGTTGTTGACGTGATTGGTGCCGTAGAGGCGGGCGAAGAGCTGCAGCAGGAAGCCGGCCTCGTTGCTCGACCGGCCGCTGAAGTAGAAAAAGGTCTCCTCCGGCCGCGTCGCCCGCAGTTTGCAGGCGATCCGCTCCATCGCGTCGGCCCAGTCGATCGGCCGGTAATGCTGCGATCCCTTCTCGAGCACGACAGGCTGCACGAGCCGGCCCGAGTGTTCCATCTGGTGGGGAGTGAAGGCCTGCAGCTGCGCGATCGAGTAGGTCTCGAAGAACGACGGCTTCACCGCCCCCTGCATGTCGGCGACCATCGCCTGGAAAGACTTCTTGCACACCTCGGGGAAGTGTCCGGCCTCGTTGACCATGCCCCCCGACTGCCCGCCCATGCCGAGGGCGCAGGTCTTGCAGGCGTTCTTCGACCGCATCGCCTTCCAGAACTTCCAGAGGCCTCCCGCCTCGCGGGCCTTCTTGAAGGTGTAGAGCACCGCCCGCCAGCCGCCGCCCGTCGTGACCCGGCCCATGGTTTCTCCCGACCTCGTGTGCCACCCGTCCGTGAACCCGACACGAGCCGCACCTGCGGCCCGCAGCGGCGCGGCGGCCGCCCGGTTTCCCAAATGTACCCGGTATTCGGCCACCTCGCATTGCGACCGAGGGATCGACCGGGCCGTCGCGCACGAGCCGACCGGCCGGCATGCTCTCGACGCCTGCGCTGGGGTCGGGGAGCTCCGCCCGTACGTACGATCTCGTGCCGCTCGGCTGCAGCGGCGACGTCGTTTTGCATGGACGACTCGACCGGATCGCCCGCGACATCCGAGAAGCGGAGGGATCGCGATACGATCGTCGAGGCACTGACAAAGACCTGGCGGTGTCCGCCGACCGAACGGCCGATGCGAGCTCCATTCAACCGAGGCTCACCGTGACGGTCTTCGTCTCGAGGTAGGCGTCGAGCCCGCGCTCGCCGAGTTCGCGGCCGAAACCCGACTGCTTGAACCCGCCGAACGGCGCGGCCGCGTCGAACACGTCGTAGCAGTTCACCCACACCGTGCCCGCCCGCAGCCTGCGGGCGAGATCGTGCGCCCTGGCGACGTCGCGGGTCCAGACGGCGGCGGCCAGACCGAAGGCGGTGGCGTTGGACCGGCGGACGAGTTCGTCGACGTCGGAAAACCGCAGCACGGAGAGGACCGGGCCGAAGATCTCCTCGCGGGCGATCGCCATCTCGTCCGTGACGTTCGTGAACACCGTCGGCTCGATGAAGTAGCCCCTCGACCCCACCCGTCTGCCGCCGGTGGCGCAGGTGGCCCCCTGCCGCCGGCCCGAGTCGATGTATCCCATGATCTTGTCGAACTGCGCCCTGTCGACCTGCGGCCCCTGCTCGGTGGAGGGATCGAACGGATCGCCCACCTTCCGCGCGCGGGCCATCGCCACGACTCGATCCACGAACCGATCGTGGATCGAGTCTTCCACGAACAGCCGCGAGCCGGCGCAGCAGCACTGCCCCTGGTTGAGGTAGATGCCGACGTGGGCGCCCAGGGCGGCGGCATCGAGATCGGCGTCGGCGAAGACGATGTTGGGGCTCTTGCCGCCGAGTTCGAACGTGAGCCGTTTCATCGAGTCGGCCGCCTGCCGCATGATGATCTGTCCTGTCTCGCCCGAGCCGGTGAACGCCACCTTGTCGATGCCGGGGTGCTTCACGATCGCGGCGCCCGCGGTGGGGCCGAAGCCGGGCACGACGTTGATCACGCCGTCGGGGATGCCCGCCTTCTGGGCAAGCCGGGCGAGCCGCAGGCATGTCAGCGGCGTCTGCTCGGCGGGCTTCATCACGATCGTGCAGCCGGCGGCGAGCGCCGGTCCCCACTTCCACGACACCATCGAGATCGGGAAGTTCCACGGGATGATCTGGCCCGCCACGCCCACCGGCTCCCGCCGCGTGTAGCAGAAGTAGTCGCCGTTGATGGGAATCGTCTGGCCGTGGATCTTGTCGGCCCAGCCGGCGTAGTAGCGGAGCACGTCGAGCGCCAGTGGGATGTCGCCCGCCCTCGCGTCGGAGACGGGCTTGCCGTTGTCGAGGGATTCGAGCGCGGCGAGCTCGTCGATCTCCGCCTCTATCAGGTCGCAGAGCGCGTGCATCAGCCGGCCGCGATCGCGGGCGTTCATCCGCGGCCAGGGCCCCTCGTCGAACGCCCTTCGCGCCGCCGTGACCGCGGCATCGACGTCGGCGGCGTCGCCTTCCGCGACCTGCGCGATCACCTCCTCGGTGGCCGGGTCGATCGTCGCGAACGTCCTGCCGCTCTGTGCGGGCCGCCACTGGCCGTCGATGAACAGCTGCGTCTGGCGGATCTGCGGACGGCGAAGGGGCTTGGCGGGCTCGGTCGTGGCCATGGGCGGGGTTCCCGGGGGTGGCAAGGGCGTGACAGGGACTCCAAACGGCGCCGACGGCGATCCCTGCGGGCCGGACCTGCGGCCCGGCGGCATCCCCCCGGCCGCCAGTTTGCTCCCGGGATCGTAGCGGCGTTACGATCACGGGTGCAAGGAGTGCGAGGCGGCGCGGCGTGCGTCGCCACACCCGATACACGAGCGGCTTTCGCAGGACGCGGTCGTCGCGGTTCGGCGAATCCAGAGGAGCTTTCAGCGTATGGCTACGGTTGCAACGTGGATGAAGACGGTGGTGGCGATCGGTCTGGTCGTGGCGGCCACGGTCGTCGCGGGGGTGGCATCGGCCGAAATGACCAGCGGCCATCAGGTGGGCGAGTCGGTAGGTGCGATGACGGTGACGAAGGTCGCCGGCAACCCCCTCGACGGCATCCAGGACGGGCAGTCGCTCTGCTACCGGTGCCGGATGGGCGCGCGGCCCGTGGTGATGGTGTTCGCTCGCACGGCCGACCAGAAGCTCGCCAAGCTGCTCAAGAAGATCGAAGAGGAGATCGCGGAGCATCAGGACGCGAAGCTCACGAGCTTCGTGAACATGCTCGGCACGGATCCGGCGTCGCTGAAGAAGGACGCGGCGGAGTTCGTGAAGGCCAACGGCCTCGAGCGGATCGCCTTCGTGGTGCCCGAGGAGCCGGCGAACGGCCCGGCGGACTACAAGATCGCCCCTGACGCCGACCTGACGATCGTCTGCTTCAAGGGGGGCAAGGTGAAGGCGAACCATGCCGTCGCGAAGGGCCAGCTCTCCGACGAGAAGATCGAGGCGATCGTCGAGTCGGCCTGCGCCATGCTCGAGTAGCGTTCTGCCACGATCGCCGGAATCGCTATGGCACACGAGCGGCCCGGGGGACCTCCCCCGGGCCGCCTTTTTTTCAGGAGCCGTTTTTCCCCCGCGGGTTTTCCCCCGCGGAGCCGCGTCCCGCTGACGCGGCCGCTGCGACGCGGTATATTTCCGAAGGCACGAGGCCCCTTCGCCGCAGCGGCGGGGCCGTGTCGTGGCAGCGTAGCTCAGTTGGTTAGAGCACCGGCTTCATAAGCCGGGTGTCGCCGGTTCAAGTCCGGCCGCTGCTATTGCATGACCGAACGACTTGTCCTTGGTCAGGCCGCCGGCGGTTTTGCCGCCGGGTGTGCCGCTCGAGGCCGTGCCCGTGGTGGCCAAAAAAGGATAGCCCGGTCAATGGCACCTCCGCACCGGTCTTCCGACTGATGAGCGACTCGTGAGTCTCGGGTCGGTGGGCGGCCCGCGAGCGGGTGAGATCGGCGGCGGGTCGGGCGGTCGCCGAGATGCGTGAGGATCTTCCGGATCGGCCCCGGATCGGTGATGAAAGAAATCGGCCGGATGTCGCCGCCGCACGCCGGATACTCCAGCGGCAACTCCTCCCCCACCCGCGCCATCAGCTTGGCCCACGCAATCCGTGACGTGTCGTGCGAGCGGAGCTTTGCATGGGTGCCGTAGGTATCTCTGCAGCTGGTGGCCGTCGCTCGTGACAAGCTGCTAGGGCGCTGGCCGGAGCGCCGGGCTTTCAGAAGCCGCCCGACGCGCCGAGCAGCATCATCGCGACCGCCGCGGTGAATCCCACCGATACGACGATGAACGAGGTGCGGTCGAGCGACCGGGAAAGCTCACGTTCTCCACGGCGGTCGTACAGGTAGAGCGAGACCGTCGATTCGACGAGCGTGATCAGGATCGTCACGATCCCGAGCAGGTTCACCATGTCCGCGAGCGAGAATTCGCCCGTGTCGGGCACGAGCGCGTCGATCAGGTAGGAGTTTGCGACGGCCGCGAACAGCGCGCCGACCCCCAGCCCGAATCGAGGGTCGAGATCGGTGGGGCGGAGGAAACAGGGCAACAGTGAGGTGGACCCCATTTGTTGGACAGTCGGGGGCCCTGTTTAAGGTGTAGCGCTGCTAGGCGTTGGCCCGCGAGACCCACTCAAAGGGTCTCGCGCGGCCATGAGGCGGTTTACGGGTTGTGTTCCTGTTGGTGTTCTTTCGTTCTGAGTCCGTCTCAACGGAGATTTGAGCGCGAACGCTGTCGTTGCGTCATCGCTCGGCGTAGACCTCCGACGGCGTGCGGTAGCCGAGGGCCTGATGAGGCCGCTCGTTGCGGTAGAAGTCGAAATACGTCCCCAGCGACTTCTTGGCCTGCCAGCCGTCGGCGTAGTCCCGCAGGTAGACCTCCTCGTACTTGACCGTTCGCCACAGTCGTTCGACGAACACGTTGTCGAGAGCCCGGCCGCGACCGTCCATCGAGATGGCCACGCCTCTCTTTTCCAATCGGCTTGTGAAGGCCGTCGCCGTGAACTGGGCTCCCTGGTCTGTGTTGAAGATCTGCGGCCGTGCTCGCAACAACGCCGCATCCAGGGCTTCGACGCAGAAGTCTCCCGTAAGCGTGTTGGAGAGACGCCAGGACAGGACGTTGCGGCTGTAGAGGTCCATGACCGCGGTCAGGTAGAGGAAGCCATGCTGCAGTGGGATGTAGGTGATGTCGCTCGCCCAGACCTGGTCGGGCTTCGTAATCACCATATTCCGCAGCAAATACGGGTAAACCTTGTGGCCCGGGGCCGGGCGGCTGGTCGATCGCTTGTGGCACACCGCCTCGAGGCCCATCAGTCGCATGAGCCGCTGGGCCCGCTTGCGGTTGATGCCGAAACGCCTCCGAACCTTGCGGGTGCCGAAGAACGGCAGCTTGATGTACAGGCGGTCGATCTCCCGCATCAGGGCCAGATTCTCCGGCGACTCCCCGAGCGGCTCGTAATACCAACTGCTCCGCGCCAGGCCTACGAGTTGGCACTGCCGGGCGACGCTCAGATGCTTGTGGTTGGGTTCGATGCATAGCCGCTTGACCTCAGCCGACCTCGGCAGCTTTTTTTTTCAACCATTCGACCTCCATCTTCAGGCGGCCGATCTGCTCGTAGAGTTCCTGCTCGTCGGTGGTCTGGTCTGGCCGCCGCTGCCGCCCATCGGCGAACAGTTCGGCCACCTGGGCCATGAGCTGCTTCTTCCAGGCCGTCACCTGGCTCGTGTGGACGCCGAACTGGCTCGCCAGCTGTGCCGTCGTCCGGTCGCCCTTGGCGGCTGCCAGTGCCACCTTGGCCTTGAAGGCTGCCCCGAATACTCGTCGCTTCCCAGCCATCATCCTGCTCCTGATAGGGTGCCTCCCACCCGGGAAGCTCCACCTTATCAGGGCGCCCGAAATCCGGGGTCCACCTCACAGCGCGATCGCGACCGCCACGAACAGGGCGTGGAACATCTTCACGAACGGCCCCCAGCTGTCGCGCGCGATGACCACGCCGAAACGAGCCTGCGAAAAGGTGGATTGCCTGCCCGTGCCCTCGGTCCATCGCCCCCGCGAGGTCTTGTAGCTGTGCGGCTTCTCCAGCGACTCCAGCGGTCCGAGCCGGTAGCCATGCACGACGGCACGGGAACTGATGGCCGAGTTTTCACGATCGGGCTCGAAAAGCAGACCGTCGCGCGGGGTGCTCCCATTCTCGAAGGCGATCAGGAGCAGGTGACGGTCGAGAGGGAAGTGATGGATGTGAAACGTCTTCGCGATCTCGGCATCGAGCTTGTAACGGCGATAGTGGCGGTCGCCGTCGTCGGTCTCCTCCAGGAGCGTGCTCGACTCGATGGTGCCGTCGACGACGATCAGGTGGGCGGCCGGATCGAACGTCCCGCCCCGCCAGATGAACCAGACGTCGAGTTGGACGCGGAAGCGGCTGTCGCGGATCGAGACCTCGTTGATATGCTCGACGTAGAGCCCCACGGTGACGCGGCGGGCCCGGTCCGTTGCGACCGTGTGCTCGGCCTTCGTCAGCCCCGGATCGCACCTTTCGGAGGAGAGCATGTCGCCCCAATCACGGTCCTGGGCCGCCCGCTCCGCGGCCTGCCTCCACCCGAGCAGCACGCCCGTGCTCCCGAAAAAAGCGAGGAGAAACGCGACCCAGACGCGGAATCGCCGGAGGCCCGTCAGCGAGAACACGGGATCGGGATGGGACGATGTTTCGTTCATGGCCTTGTCGACGAATGGTAGCTCGGCCGACGTGGCCTGCGCCAAGGACTATGCTTCGCCGGCGGACGCCGGGCCACAAAGCCACGGCAGGAAATCCCCTTCAAGACACGCGGGCTGCGGCACAATCGCTCGGATTCGCCGCAGAGCCCGCCGGTCGGTCGGTCGCAGCGGTGGAGGGCCGCTGCTGGTGCCTGCGGCGCGCTAGATCAATTCCGGCAGCGGCGCGTGGTGGTCGGTGAGATACTGCGGCCGGCCCGTGAGATCGTGGATGGTCGCGAGGTGATCGATGCCGAGGCGATCGTAGAGCGTGGCGTGGATCTCCTCGAAGCGGACCGGCCGCTCCACGACGGTCGATGCCGTGCGATCGGTGGCGCCGATCACCTGCCCCGTCCTGAGACCGCCTCCGGCCAGCAGGGCGCACGAGACGTTCGGCCAATGGTCGCGGCCCGCGTCCTTGTTGATCTGCGGCGTGCGGCCGAATTCGCCCCAGACGACCACCGTCACGTCGTCGGCCATGCCGCGGTCGTGAAGATCCTCGATCAGCGCCGACACCCCCTGATCGAGATCCGGCAGGTTGGCCCGGCAGTTCGCGAAGTTGCCGCCATGGTAGTCCCAGAAACTGAAGCTGACCGTGACGCACCGCACGCCCGCCTCGACGAGCCGCCGTGCGGCGAGGAACTGCTGCATGAGCCGCGGGCCGCCGTCGCCCTGGTGTTTTTCGGTGCCGTAGCCGTACCGGTCGCGGACCGCCTGCGGCTCCTTCGAAACGTCGAGCGCGTCGGCGAGTGCATTCGACGTGAGCACGCCGAAGGCCTGTTGCTGGAAGACGTCCATACCATCCATCAGGCCGGAGGCGTCGACCTTTCTCTGGAAGGTGTCGAGTGCCTTGTGCAGCCTGCCTCGATCGCCGAGCCGCTCGAGCGTGAGGCCCGAGAGCACGAGGTCCCCCTTGCCGTCGCCGTTCGGCTGGAACGGTGCGTAGGCCGGCCCGAGGAAGCCGGGCTTGCCCGAGTTGTAGGGGGTGTGCTGCATCCGTGGCGAGAGGCCCACGTACGGCGGTGTCGCCGGCGTGGCCGATCCTTCCAGCCTGGCGACGACGGAGCCCAACTCCGGCCAGCCGCCTGGCGGCTGCCGCTGGTGGCTGCGACCCGTCATGCACTGGAACGAATAATGGTCGCCGGTCGCCCCCACGATGGATCGCACGATGGCGAGCTTGTCGGCGATCCGGGCGAGCCGCGGCAGCAGCTCGCACACCTGGATGCCCGGAACGTTCGTGGCGATCGGCCGGAACTCGCCGCGGACCTCGGACGGCGCGTCGGGCTTGAGATCGAACATGTCCTGGTGGGGCGGACCGCCCGGCAGAAAGATCATGATCACCGAGCGGCGCCGGGCCCCGCCGGCCGCCGACTCGGCACGCAGCAGCTGCGGCGTGGACAGCCCGCCCATGCCGCCGATCCCCATCAGCCCGCCGATCGTGAGGAACTGGCGACGGGCGATCCCATCGCACATCCGTCCGCGCCGCGGGGCGGCTCCGACGATCGACAGCATCCTGCAACTCCTCGCGCACCGCTTCTGCCTGGCGCACCGCCTCCGCCGGGAAGCCGGAATTCTATCCCGCGGCCGATCGCCGCACCACAACGGCTGCCGCTCTCTCCGCGCCGCCGGATCGGCGGCGCGACATGATCCCGCCAGCCGGGATGGCTGATGATCCACGACCCCGTGCCGACCGACGCCCGCACGCGTCCTAGAACTGGTACTCCAGGCCGAGGTTCAGCCCCTGGGCCCAGAAGTCGCTCGTGCGCTGGGTGAACGCGGGCTGCGCTGGCCCGGTGAGCGTGCCCGGCGGAAACTGCGTGGGGTTCACCCGGCGGTCGATCTGGGCGGCAGCCCGGCCGACGGTCGACCACCAGAGGAACGTGTAGCCGACCGACGCCCGGCACTGCGACCAGAGCGCGTAGTCGAGCGAGATGCCCGCCTCCCCCATGGCGGCGAAGAGGGCCGACTGGTACGAGCCGGCGTTGGTGGGCTGGGCGAGCACGCCGCCGTTGCTCGTGACGACCCCGTTGGTTGCCGTCGAGCCGGAGATGCCGGTGTCGAGGATGCTCGCGCCCAGGGCCACCTTGCCGAGCACCTGCAGCGACACCCGCTCGTGCCACCACCGCTCGACGACGCCGATCTCCCCGCCGTGGAACTGCGTGGTTGCATCGAAGAGATCGCGGCCCGTCGTCGTGGTGCGGGGCAGGCCCGAGGGCGTCGCCGAGGAGATCACGGCCGTGTCGGTGACGCTCACGAAGTCGTCGAGTTCGAGGTAGCGGTAGCCGCCCACGAGCCAGCGGCGATGGAAGAGATCGCAATCGATCGACCGGCGCAGGAGCAGATCGACGCCGAGCAGGCTCGTCGACTGCTCGGCGGTGACGGTCTGCGAGAGGAGCGTGGGATCGGCCGGCACAGCCTGCGGGGGCGGCACCAGCACCGCCGCCTCGGCGCCAGTGAGGGCGTCGATGTAGGGCCGGCCCAGCAGCCGCGTGCCCCCTCGGTTGCCGAACGTGCCCTGCCGCTGATCCTCCGCCAGTTGGAAGAAGCTCACCTCGACGCCGTCGTGCTGCGTGGGATCGAACCAGTAGCCGAGCGTCACGCGGCCACCGGGCTGCATCGTGCCGGGCACCCAGCCGCCGCCGAAGAGCGTGCCCGTGGCCGGTTGACCGATCACGCCCGCCTGCGCCGATGGCGTGCCGGCCGGGCTCGCGGTGACGAGTGCCGGCAACGATTGCCCCGACATGGCCCAGAGCAGCAGTTCGCCGGAGATCCAGATGCGGCCGAGGAACTCGGACCGAAACACCCGCGTGTGGTCGCGGGAGCACCAGCAGTGGTCGGAGCGGTGGTAGGCATACTCGCCGGGCCCCATCCAGGCCGGGTCGACCAGCTCGCGGTCGCACGGCGAGGGGCCGACGGGTTCGTGGAACCAGGTGAGTCGTGCCAGGGGATCCGCGACCTCGAAGGGCGGAGCCCGCGCCGGATCGACGCCGGCCCGCGGCCGCACCTCCTCGATCGGCACCCCTGCCACCGGTGGCGTCGCCGGAGCAGCGGGCGATCCTCCCGCGGCGGCCACCGACTCGTCACCGAGCGAGGCGGGGTATCCGAGGGGATCGGCGGCCCATGCGGCGGCCGAGACGGCTGCCAGAAGCAGTCCGCCGCACCAGCTCGTGATCCACCCCAGTGGCCTGTTCATGCACGCCGCGGCGTCGGCAGTCTGATGCCGAACGCGCCAGGAAAGGCGATGACGTCGCTGCCCGATCCGTGGCACGGTCGTGGCAAGCTGCAGCTTTGGTATCGGTTCTTGCGATCCTGCCGCCTGAAGCCGTTTTTCCCGGCGAGACGCCCCATCTTCGCCAGTCCGCCCAGGCAGCAGAATCGCTAAAGACCGTGCCGTCTTGTTGCCGATCTTGAGGCGTACCGAAGTGGCCGGAAGCGGCCGCTGGCGCCGGGCTCCGCCCGACGCACGACTGTTTCTCCAGGGGGGCCTGGAATGACCAGTCATGATCCAGCGGCGGCCCATCGACATCCGTCCCCCGCCCTGGCGGCCCCACCGCGGGCGGCTGCGGTTCACACTCGTCGCGGTGCTGGCCTGCGCGATGACGGCGGCGGGCTGCACCCGCGGCCGCTACTACCTCCAGGCCGACCGCGAGGTGAGCACGCTCCTCGCCGAGAAGTCGTGCGACCCGCGTTGGAACCTGCCCGCCAACTACACCGTGCGGCAGGACGAGCGCAGCCGCTTCTACGACCAGTACAGCCAGATCTTCCCACCGATGCCGCCGGACGATCCCACCTCGCACCGCTACATGCACTGCGTCGATGGCAAGAAGGGCTGGCCCCGCTGGCACAACAACGGCGACCGCACCGACCTGGAAAACGGCGTCTGGCGCGAGCGGATCGGCGAGGTGGTGGAACTCACCGATTCGGGCGCCGTCAAGCTGTCGCTCGAGTCGGCGGTGCGGCTGGCCTACCTCAACTCGCTCGACTGGCAGGACCAGTTGGAGACGCTCTACCTCTCGGCGATCGACGTCAGCACGGAGCGTTTTCGATTCGACGTCCAGTTCTACGGGGGCAACGCGACGTTCTATCGCGACCGTGGGCCGCTCAACGCCAAAGGCCAGACCAGCCAGTGGGATACGGTCACGAGCCTCGAGGCCCGCAAGTACTTCGCGACGGCGGGCACGCTCGTCGTGGGCTTCGTCAACTCGATCATGTGGCAGCTGGCCGGGCCTGACCGCTACACGAACGTCTCGCTGGTGAACTTCAACCTCGTGCAGCCGCTGCTGCGGCGGGCCGGCCGCTCCATCGCGCTCGAGCCGCTGACGATCGTCGAACGGGCTCTGCTGGCGAACCTCCGCAGCCTGCAGTTCTTCCGCCAGGGATTCTTCCTCCAGGTCGTGGCCGGCGGTCCGGCGCCGCCCCAGCTGCAGCGCCGCGGCGGCTTCCTCGGCGGCACCGGCTTCGCCGGCTTCACGGGCACCGGCATCGGCGGGTTCGGCAACCTGGGCGGCGTGTTCTTCGGCGGCAACGGCGTCGGCCTGCAGACCGGCGGTGGCGGCAGCGGCGGCGCGGGCTTCGCCGGCGGCGGCGCCGGCAACGTCGGCGGGTTCATCGGAATCCTGCAGCTGCGGCAGCAGATCCGCAACGCCGAGCAGAACCTGGCGGCACAGCAGCGGGCGCTCGCGCTGCTCGACGCGAGCCTCGAGGGGGGCGCCGTCGACCTCAACCAGGTCGACCAACTGCGGCAGAGCGTCGAGACCGGCCGGGCCGGACTCCTGCAGCAGAAGGTCTCGCTCACCAACCTGCTGGAGAGCTTCAAGGTGAACGTGCTCTGCCTGCCGGCCAACACGCCGGTCGTGCTCGACGAGTCGTTCATCAAGCCCTTCCAGTTCATCAGCCCCGAGGTGCAGCGGCTGCAGAACGACTTCGGCGACTTCCTCGCGGAGTACTCGTTCGGCGCGGCGGAGGACGTCAAGGAGACCGACGACCCGCGCGAGGCCGACCCGCCCGGCGGGGACGACGACGGCCTCGCCCTGCCGCCGCCGGGAAGCGGCACCGAGCAGGCGGTGGATCGGCTCGACGCCGAACTTGTGAAGAAGAGCATCGACCGGCTCGCGGAGATGCGGCAGCGGGTCGAGGCCCAGGCGGCCGCGATCGACGGCGATCTCGCCCGCGTGGCGACCACCACGGCCGGGCGGCTCGCGGGAATGAAGCCGGTGGAGCGCGACGTGTTCGCCCGCGAGATGCGGCTGCTCAAGGCCGACCTCACGAGGCTCACGGAGCGGGCCCGCGCGGCCGAGGCGGAGATCGAGCGGCTCGAGCGGCAGGTGACCAGGCAGACGCTGCGGGAAACCGCCGATCGGATCGTGCGGCTCGTGACCGACGTCTCGCAGGCCGTCGACGAGATGTCGCTGATCCAGGCGCGGGCCCGGGTCGAGGCGATCTCCGTCGACGGCGAGTCGCTCGCCCCCGACGCGGCCCTGGAGATCGCCCGGGCCAACCGGCTCGATTGGATGAACAACCGGGCCGCACTCGTCGACCAGTGGCGGCTCATCCAGTTCAACGCCGTGTCACTGCTTTCGGGCCTCGACGTCGTCGTCAACGGCGACATCAGCACCGTCGGCAACGATCCCGCCCGCTTCCGTGCCCCCACCGGCGCGCTCTCCGCCGGGCTGCAGTTCGACGCCCCCCTCACCCGGCTCACGGAGCGAAACAACTTCCGCCAGGCGATCCTCGACTACCAGCAGGTGCGCAGGCAGCAGATCCAGTACGAGGACCGCATCCGGCTCTCCCTGCGGCAGTCGCTGCGGCAGCTCGATCTCGACCGGCAGAACCTCGAGACCCAGCGGCGGGCGGTGATCATCGCCATCCGCCGGGTCGACCAGACGCGGATGACCCTCAGCCAGCCCGCGGCGCCGCCGCCCCCCCCTGGCCCCGACGGAACGATTCCCGTGGTCGACCCCACGTCGCGGCAGCTCGGCCCCACCGCCACGCTCAACCTCATCTTCGCCTTCAACGACCTGCGCAGCTCGCAGGACGCGCTCACGAGCATCTGGATCAACTTCTACGCCACCAGGATCGCGCTGGCGCAGCAGCTCGGCGTGATGGAGCTCGACGACGACGGCATCTGGATCGACAAGCCGTTCTCGCAGGCCGAGCGGTGCGCCGCCGACGAACTTCCGCTGCCCCCGCCGGTGCCGCAGGAATGGCTCGACCACCTCGAGCAGGTGAAGGCGCCGCCGCCGCAGCGGGCCGAGCCGCCCGAGGAGATCCCCGCCCCCGCCGCCCGGCCGCCGGTCGCCGCCGAGCCGCTGCCCGCGCCGCCGCCCGCCGCGCGATAGACTCAGGATCACACCGGCCGCGGCCCGCGGCCCGCCCATGGAACCCTTCATGTCACAGGCCACCACCGCCCCCGCGCCGATCCCCGCTGCGGCCGCCGGCGGCGACGTGGCGGCCATCGCCGAAATCCTCGGGTCCCCGACGGCGACCGGGCCGCTGCCGCGTCCGCAGCCGCGACGGTTCCCCTGGGGCCTCGCCGCCACGCTCGCGGTGGCGGCCGCCACGGCGGCGGCCGCCGCCCCCCGCGCCCGGGTATGGCTCCGCGGCTCCACGGCCGCGGCCGCGACCAAGCTGCTCAGCCACACCGTGGAGCCCGGCGACCTGCTCGTCGCCGTCACCGAGGACGGCAGCCTCGTCAGCGACGAGAACGTCGACATCGTCTGCCGCGTCGCCGGCGGCGGCACGATCGTCTGGCTCGTGGGCGACGGCGCGAACGTCACGAAGGGGGACGAGCTCGTCGTGCTCGACAGCTCCAAGCTCGCGGAGGACGTCACCGCCCAGAAGATCGCCTACGAGAAGGCCCGCGCGGCGAACATCCAGGCGGAGAAGGACTACGCGGCGGCCACGATCGCCGTCGAGGAATACACCGAGGGCACGTTCAAGAAGGATCTGCGGAAGGCCGAATCGGACGTCACCTTCGCCAAGGAGCGGCTGCAGGCCACGCGCAACTCGCTGGAGCACGGCGAGCGGATGTTCCGCAAGGGCTACATCTCACCGCAACAGCTCGAGGCCCAGAAGTCGGCGGTGGCCCGGGCGGAGCTCGACCTCGGCACCATGGAGATCGCGCTCGACGTCCTGCAGAGGTTCGGCCGCCCGAAGATGGTGACGGAGCTCGCCAGCAAGCGGGATGCCGCGGAGGCCAAGCGCGACAGCGAGCGGGCGGCGCTCGAGCTGGAGAAGGCGAAGCTCGAACGGCTGACGGGACAGCTGGAAAAGTGCACGATCCGCGCTCCCAAGGACGGGCTCGTGATCTACGCCAACGAGCGGCGGGACCGCGACAGCGAAATCAAGAACGGCGCCAAGGTCAACGAGGGCTCGACGATCCTGCGGCTCCCGGACCTGAGCCGCATGCGTGTCGACGTGGAGGTGCACGAATCGCGGGTCGACAAGATCCGCGTCGGCATGCCGGCCCGGATCCGCGTGCAGGAACGGGAATTCACCGGCCGGGTGTCGGCGGTGGCCAACCGTCCCCAGTACAACTGGATGTCGTCCGCCAAGAAGTACGTCGTGCAGGTGCGGATCGACGGGGAGCCCGAGGACCTGCGGCCGGGCTTCACCGCCGAGGTGGAGATCCGCATCGCCGAACTGCACGACGTCGTCGCGGTGCCCGTCGCCGCCGTCGTCGAACAGGGGGGTGCGTATTACTGCGGCGTGCGCGAGGGGGACGCCGTGGTCCGGCGGCAGGTGACGACGGGCCAGGGCAACGAGAAATTCATCGAGATCACGTCGGGCCTGTCGCCGGGCGACGTGGTGGTGCTCGCACCGCGGGCGGCGCTCGGCGACCTCGACGCCGCGGCGGACGCCCCCGCCAAGGCTCCGGCCCCCGCCACTTCCCGGGCCGCGGGCCCGACGTCCGGCTGACGGCGGCGTGGACCGGCTCCGAACGCGACCGAGGCCCCCGTGGACGTTCTCCAGCAGATCCGCCTCGGGTTCCGCAGCCTCATGCTGCACAAGCTGCGCAGCGGCCTGGCCGTCCTCGGCATCCTCATCGGCGTGACCGCCGTCATCTGGCTGGTGGCGATGGGCGAAGGGGTGAGCTTCCAGGCCCAGCAGCAGATCAAGGATCTGGGCGCGACCAGCATCATCATCCGCAGCATCAAGCCGGCCGACGAGTCGACGCTCGACACCAACAGCCGCATGGGCATCTCCTACGGCCTGCTGCGGGATGACTACGACAGGCTCCTGAGCAACGTGCCCACGATCAGCCGGGCCGTGCCGATGCGGGAGATCAGCCGGGAGGTCCGCCATCGGGATCGTGCGATCGACGGCCAGCTGATCGGCTGCACGCCCGACTACTTCGCGTTGAACCGGCTGCCGATCGCCCGGGGCCGACCGCTCACCGAAGTCGACCTGCGGACCTACGCCAACGTCACCGTGCTGGCGCACGAGGCCGCCGGGACGCTCTTCCCGATCGCGGATCCACTCGGGCGGGCCGTGCAGGTGGGGCAGGAGTTCTACGTCGTCGTCGGCGTGGCGGCCCCGCGGACCGCTGCCGCCGCGATCGGCGGCAGCCTCGGCGCGCGGCAGTACGACCGCGACGTCTACATCCCGCTCTCGACCTTCCGCACCCGGATCGGCGACCGCGTCTTCACGGTGCGGGCCGGCAGCACGCAGTTGGAAACCGTGGAGCTCAGCCAGATCACGGCCGTCGTCGACTCCATGAGCGACGTCGACGAGACGGCGAACGTCGTCAAGTCGCTGCTCGCCCGCTACCACAAGCAGGTCGACTACGCCGTGGTGGTGCCGAAGGAATTGCTCGAGCAGGCAGAGACGATGCGGGCCATGTTCAACGTGCTCCTCGTGCTCATCGCCGGCATCTCGCTCCTGGTCGGGGGCATCGGGATCATGAACATCATGCTGGCGACCGTCACCGAGCGGACTCGCGAGATCGGCATCCGCCGTGCCCTCGGGGCGACCCGCACCGAGATCGTGCAACAGTTTCTCTGGGAGACGGTGGTGCTGTCAGGCACCGGCGGCCTGCTCGGCGTGCTCTTCGGGTTTCTCTGCGGACCGACCATCACCGCGGTGCGTGCGGCCGTGGCCGGCGGGCTGCCCGACGTCTGGGCGGCACTGCCGGCGAACATCCGCAACCTCGAGCCGAGGCTCGCCCCCTGGTCGGTGATCGCCGCCTTCGGCATCTCCGTCGGCGTCGGCATCCTCTTCGGCATCTATCCGGCCCGCCGCGCGGCCTCCATGGACCCGATCGAGGCGCTCCGCCACGAGTGACCTGCCGCGTGGATTCCAGCATGAGCGACACCACCCGCGATTCCCAGATCGATGCCGCCGCCGTCACGCCGGCCGTCCGCGGCACCCTGCCACCGGTGGGCGACGACGTCGTGGCCAGCGTCGTGCGCGTCTCCAAGGCCTACCGGCTCGGCGGCCACCTCGTCCGCGCGCTCGACGACGTCTCGATCGACTTCCACCGTGGCGACTTCGTGGCCATCATGGGGTCGTCCGGGTCGGGCAAGAGCACGCTGCTGAACCTGCTCGGCTGCCTCGACCGGCCGACGACGGGCCGTTACATCCTGGCCGGGCAGGACGTGGCCCGGATGGACGACCAGACGCTGTCACGGGTCCGCGGCCGGTATCTCGGCTTCATCTTCCAGTCCTACAACCTCATCCAGCAGCTCAGCGTGGTGGAGAACATCGCGGTGCCGCTGGCCTACCAGCGGCCGCCGCTGCCCGGCGGGCACGACCGCTGCCTGCGGTTGGCGGAGCTCGTCGGCCTCTCGGGACGGCTGGGGCACCGCCCCACGGAGCTCTCCGGCGGCCAGCAGCAGCGGGTGGCGATCGCCCGGGCGCTCGTCAACAATCCACAGGTCATCCTCGCGGACGAGCCCACGGGCAACCTCGACACCGCCACCAGCCACGAGATCATGGACCTGCTCGACGCGCTCAACCGCGCCGGCCGCACCATCGTGATGGTGACGCACGAGGACGACATCGCCGCGCGGGCGCGGCGGGTGGTGCGGCTGCGGGACGGCCGGATCGAACGGGTCAGCGAGAACCGGCCCGCGGCGTCCTAGCAGCCCGTGGATAACGTCGACCGCCGCTGGATGCGGGGACCATCTTGATCGATCGCCATGCGACCGGAGGGGGGCATGGATGACTTCTTCCGCAGACCGCCCGACCGCATGTGGGCCACGGGGTCACGGGATCGGACGCCCTTCCGCGTCGGGCAGCTGCAGATCGGGGTCGATGCCGGGAGCGGCGGAAACCCGGGGAGGCCTCCCGGCCCACCCGCCGGCCGGCCTGCACGGCGGCCGCGCCCCCACACACCGCGGAAAACACCGCCTGGTTCGTGCTTGCCAGCGTCCGCGACCCCGGCCACACTCATGGGTTCGACGGACCCGTCCTTGCGCCTGCTCCCGGGGAGAACTGCCGACCCATGGAACCGACCGACGTCTCGAGCCCGCGGTACTACCACAAGGTCGTCGATTGCCAGTGGGCCTGTCCGGCGCACACGAACGTGCCAGCCTACATCCGGCTGATCGCGCAGGGCCGCTACACCGAGTCCTACCTGCTCAACCGCGAATCGAACGTCTTCCCCGGCGTGCTCGGGAGAACCTGCGACCGTCCGTGCGAGCCCGCCTGCCGCCGCGGCCGCGTCGATGAGAAGCCGGTCGCCATCTGCCGGCTCAAGCGGGTGGCCGCCGATCTGCGGGATGAGATCCGCCCGTTCCTGCCGAAGCCGCCCGCCGTCAAGAACGGCAAGCGGGTGGCCCTCGTGGGGGCGGGGCCCGCATCGCTCACCGTGGCGAACGACCTCCTCCCCTGCGGCTACGAGGTCGTGATCTACGAGAAGAACCACGAACCCGGCGGCCTGATGCGGATCAACATCCCGTCGTTCCGGCTGCCCGCGTCGGTGCTCGACGAGGAGTGCGGCTACATCATCGACATGGGTGCCGAGATGCGCTACGGCACGCCGGTGACGAGCCTCAAGGCGCTGCTCGACGAGGGCTACGACGCGGTGTTCGTCGGCAGCGGCGCGCCGAAGGGCAAGGACCTCGACATCCCGGGCCGCCGCGAGGCGGCCGCGCAGGTGCACCTCGGCATCGAATGGCTCGCGAACGTGCACTTCAAGCACGTGGAGAAGATCGAGCCGCGGGTGATCATCATCGGCGTGGGCAACACGGCGATGGACTGCTGCCGCACCTCGAAGCGGCTCGGCGCGACGGACGTGAAGGTCATCGCCCGCCGCGGCCGCAGGCACTTCAAGGCCTCGCCGTGGGAGCTGGAGGACGCCGAGGAGGAGCAGGTCGAGATCGTGGAGAACCACTCCCCGAAGCGGATGATCGTCGAGAACGGCCGGCTCACCGGGATGGAGTTCGACGTGCTCGAGTGGACCGAGGCGGGCGGCCGGGCCACGAGCCGGGTCGTGCGGAGCGTCGTCATCCCCTGCGACACCGTGATCCTCGCCATCGGTCAGGAGAACGCGTTTCCGTGGATCGAGCGGGACGCGGGCGTGGAGTTCGACGACGGCGGGATGCCGGTCGTCGACCGCGGCACCCATCAGAGCACCAACCCCCGCGTGTTCTTCGGCGGCGACGCCGCCTGGGGACCGCAGAACATCATCTGGGCCGTGGCCCACGGCCACCAGGCCGCGATCTCGATCGACCTCGCCTGCCACGGCCGCCCGGTCGGCGACCGGCCGCCGGAGGGCATGACGCTGGTGAGCGTGAAGAACGGCCTCCACAGCTGGGCCTACGACAACGACTACGGCGCGGCGAGCCGGCAGGTGATGCGGCACGAGGAGCTGACGAGAAGGTTCCGCGACATCTCCGTCGAGGTGGAGCTGGGCTTCACGCCGGAGCAGGTGGCGTCGGAGGTGTCGCGGTGCCTCAACTGCGACATCCAGACCCACTTCACGCCGCCCAAGTGCATCGAGTGCGACGCCTGCATCGACGTCTGCCCGACGAACTGCCTGACGATCACGACGAACCATTCGCCGGAGGTCGACCTGCGGCGGAGGCTCTCGGCCCCGGCGGTCAACCTCTCGCAGGAGATCTACCTCTCGCAGCCCCTGCCGCAGACGCAGCGGGTGATGGTGAAGGACGAGGACGTCTGCCTGCACTGCGGTCTCTGCGCCGAGCGGTGCCCCACGGCGGCCTGGGACATGCGGCTGTTCGACCTGATCAAGCCGGCGGCGGGCGCCGCCTGCGAGCAAGGAGACCTGGTGACGGCATGAATGGCGTCAACGACTTCGCGTTCAAGATCGGCACCGTCAACGGCACCGGCTCGGCGAGCGCCAACGGCCTGCTGATGCAGGCGATCTTCCGGATGGGCATTCCGGTGTCGGGCAAGAACATCTTCCCCTCGAACATCCAGGGGCTGCCCACCTGGTACGAGATCCGCGTCAGCAAGGACGGCTACACCGCCCGCCCCTCGGAGGTCGACCTCGTCGTGGCCCTGAACCCGGCGACCTACGCCAAGGACGTGGCGACCGTCCGCCCCGGCGGCCACCTCCTCTACGACTCGTCGTGGCCGCTGCCCAGGGAGCTCGAGCGGGACGGCATCACCATCCTGGGCATCCCGTTCGGGCGGCTCTGCGTGGAGTCGTTCGAGGGGGACCGGGAGCGGACGCTGCTGCGGAACATCGCCTACACGGGAGCCCTGGCGGCGCTCCTCGACATCGACATGGAGGTGATCGACCGGCTGCTCAACGAGACGTACGGCAGGAAGCCGAAGCTGCTCGAGTCGAACCACAAGGCGATCCGGCTCGGCCACGACTACGCGCGGCGGCACCACCCCTGCCCGCTGCCCTACCGGCTCGAGCGGATGGACGCCACCGGGGACGCGATCCTCATCGACGGCAACACCGCCTGCGCCCTGGGCGCGGTCTATGCGGGGGCGACGGTGGGCGCGTGGTATCCGATCACGCCGGCCACGTCGCTCATGGAGGCGTTCAAGGCATTCTGCGAGAAGTACCGCGTCGACAAGGAAACCGGCGAGCGGCGCTACGCGATCCTGCAGGCGGAGGACGAGCTCGCCGCGGCGGGCATCGTGATCGGCGCCGGCTGGGCGGGCGCGCGGGCCTTCACGAACACGTCCGGCCCGGGCATCTCGCTGATGCAGGAGTTCATCGGCCTGGCCTACTACACCGACATCCCCGCGGTGTTTTTCGACATCCAGCGGTGCGGCCCCGCGACGGGCATGCCCACCCGCACGCAGCAGGCCGACATCCTCTCGCTGGCCTACGCGTCGCACGGCGACACCAAGCACCCGATCCTCTTTCCGGCCAACCCCCACGAGGCCTTCGGCATGGCCGTGCAGGCGTTCGACCTCGCCGACCGGCTGCAGACGCCCGTCTTCGTCGCCACCGACCTCGACATCGGCATGAACGACTGGATGGTGAAGCGGCTCGAGTGGGACGACGCCTACCGGCCCGACCGCGGCAAGGTGCTCGACGCCGACGCGCTCGAGAAGCTCAAGCGGTTCTCCCGCTACCACGACGTCGACGGCGACGGCATCGCCGCCCGCACGCTGCCGGGCGTGGGCGGCAAGGGGGCCTACTTCGTCCGCGGCTCCGGCCACGACAAGCACGCCGCCTACACGGAGGATTCCGCCGCCTACATGGAGGTGGTCGATCGGCTGCGGCGGAAGTTCGCCCATGCCGCCACGCTCGTGCCCAAGCCCGCCTTCACCCGGCAGCGGGACGCGGAGATCGGCCTGGTGACGATCGGCGGCTGCGACGCCGCCGTCCGCGAGGCCGCCGACAGGCTGCGCGAGCAGGACGTCCTCGTCGACATCATGCGGATCCGGGCCTTCCCGTTCGGCGAGGAGGTCCGCGAGTTCCTCGAGGCCTACGACAGCGTCTTCGTGATCGAGCAGAACCGCGACGGCCAGCTCCGGGCGCTCCTGGCGATCGAGCTGGGCATCCCCCGCGACGACATGATCCCGGTCCTCGACTACGGCGGCATGCCGTTGACCGCCGGTGTGGTCGTCGAGGCCGTCAGCACCCACCTCGCCGGAGCCCCAGCATGACCTCGATCGTCAAGCCGCCCGTCCGTCACCCGAGCCTGCGGCAAAACCGGCTCGGCCTCACACTGCGGGATTACGAGGGCGTGATGTCGACCCTCTGCGCCGGGTGCGGTCACGATTCCGTGACGGCGGCGCTCGTGCAGGCCGCCTGGGAACTGGAGCTCGAGCCGCACCGGGCCGCGAAGATGAGCGGCATCGGCTGCTCGTCGAAGACCACCGCCTACTTCATGAAGCAGTCGCACGGCTTCAATTCCGTGCACGGCCGGATGCCGTCGGTGACCACCGGCGCCAACGCCGCCAACCGGTCGCTGACCTACATCGGCATCTCGGGCGACGGCGACTCGCTCTCGATCGGCATCGGGCAGATGGCGCACGCCATCCGGCGCAACGTCAACATGCTCTACGTCATCGAGAACAACGGCGTCTACGGCCTCACGAAGGGGCAGTTCTCGGCGTCTGCCGACGTGGGCAGCACCTCGAAGCGGGGCGAGGCGAACGAGCAGGCGCCGATCGACCCGGCGCTCCTGGCGCTGTCGATCGGGGCCACGTTCGTCGCCCGTTCCTTCTCGGGCGACAAGGGGCAGCTCGTGCCGATCCTCAAGGCGGGACTCGCACACGAGGGGCTGGCCCTCGTCGACGTCATCTCCCCCTGCGTGACCTTCAACGACCACGAGGGCTCGACGAAGAGCTACCGCTACACGCGCGAGCACGAGGTGGAGGTCGTGGAGGCCGACTACGTGCCGGTCCACGCGGAGATCACGCTGCCGGAATCGGGCAACCGGCTGCGCGTGGTGACGATGCACGACGGCAGCCAGGTCCGCCTGCGCAGCACCGCGGCCGACTACGACCCGACCGATCGCACCAGCGCCTACGCCCATGTCCGCGGCTGCCAGAGCCGGGGCGAGATCGCCACGGGGCTGCTGTTCGTCGACGAGAACAGCCGCGACATGCACGCCCTGCTCAAGACCCCGGAGACGCCGCTCATCGACATCCCGTACGAGCGGCTGTGTCCCGGCGCGGCCGCGCTCGACGCCCTCATGTCCCGGCATCGCTGAGCCGCCTCGCGTGCAGGAACTTCAGCGTGGCATGCGCGCCGTCGGCGGTGCCGCACCGTGGCCGCTCCGGTTGCCGCCCACCCTCGTCCGCGAGTCGTTTCCGCCCGACACAGGAGCCCCGACCATGGCCCGCACGTCACACGCATCCGGCACGAGGACGTATCGGGGCCGCGGCGCGGCCGTGGCCACGGCCGGCGGCCGGAGCCGTCGCGGGTTCCTGCGGGGCGCGCTCGCCGCCGGCGCCGCCCTCTCGATCCCGGCGATCCTCCGCGCGGAGAACCGCGGCGACAAGCTCCGCATCGCGGTGATCGGCTGCGGCGGACGTGGCGCGGCCAACCTCGCCGGCGTCGCCGGCGAGCAGGTGGTGGCGTTGTGCGACGTCAACTCCGCGGCGATCGGGTCGGCCGCCGCGAAGGCGCCCGCCGCCCGGCACTTCGCCGACTTCCGCCGCCTCTACGACAGCCTCAAGCCGTCGGAGTACGACGCGGTGGTGGTGAGCACGACCGAGCACACCCATGCCTTCGCCACGCTGCCGGCGCTGGCCGCGAAGAAGCACGTCTACTGCGAGAAGCCGCTCGCCCACAACGTCCGCGAGACCCGACTCGTCACGCAGGCGGCCGCCAGGGCGGGCGTCGCCACGCAGATGGGCACCCAGGTCCACGCGAGCGACAACTACCGGCGGGTCGTGGAACTGGTGCAGGCGGGGGCGATCGGCCCCGTCAAGGAGGTGCACGTGTGGGTCGGGCGGGCCTGGGGCCGTCAGTCGCCGGAGGACGCCGCCCAGTTCAAGGACATCGTGTCGGTGCAGGAGCGGCCCGCCGGATCGACACCCGTCCCGCCGCAGCTCGACTGGGCTCTCTGGCTCGGCCCCGCCCCCGACAGGCCGTTTCACGAGGTCTACTTTCCGGGCCCGAAATGGTACCGCTGGTGGGATTTCGGTGGCGGCACCATGTCGGATCTGGGCAGCCACTGGCTCGACCTGCCTTTTTGGGCGCTCGGCCTCGACGCGCCGCGGACGGTGGAGGCGTTCGGCCCGCCGCCGCATCCCGAACTCGCTCCGGCGTCGATGCACGTGACGTACGAGTACGCCGCACGGGGCGACCGCGGCCCGCTCACGCTCTCGTGGTATCAGGGCAGCCACAAGCCGAAGGCCTGGACCGACGGCCAGATTCCGCGGTGGGACTCGGGCTGCCTCTTCGTGGGCGGCCAGGGGCAGTTGCTCTCCGACTACGGCCGCCACCTCCTGCTCCTCGGCCCCGACGTCCGCGACTTCCATCGACCGGCCGCGTCGATCCCGCAGTCGCCGGGCCACTACGCCGAGTGGATCGAAGCCTGCAAGACGGGGTCGCCGACCACGTGTCCGTTCAGCTCCAGCGGCCCGCTCACGGAGGCCAACCAGCTGGGCAACGTGGCACACCGCGCGGGCCGGAAGATCACCTGGGATGCCGCGGCGCTCCGCCTCCCCGACGCGCCCGAGGCCGAACGGTTTCTCGGCCGCGACTACCGCCCGGGCTGGGAACTCGGCGGGATCAGCTGATGCTGATCCGGCGCGGCCCGCGGGCGACCTGATGCGCGGCCGGCTCGCCCGCACTCGGCGGCGGCCAGCGGGCCCGCTCCGGTCGCGTACCGTCAGATCGTGTTGTAGGCCCGCAGCCTGCCGGCCGTGGCCTCGCGGGTGAACTTGTAGAAGTGCCAGTGCGTCACGCAGCGATTCATGAACTGCGCGAAGCCGATCACGCCGCGGCGGCCACGGAGCTTGCGGGAGAGGAACGAGCGGACGTAGGCGCCGCCGACCGCGAATACCGACCCGTCCCGCAGCAGCGCGCCGTAGAGCGACCACAGCAGCATGAGCCCGTAGGCGAGCGTGGGCAGATGCCGGCCCTCGTTCGCCCGGCGGCAGATCTCGGCCCGCCGCTCGACGTACGACTTCGACTCGTAGACGCGGCAGGAGCGGTCGAGGTACGCCTCCGGGGTGTAGAGCCGCTTGAGCAGCTTCCAGTAGCCCTCCCGCAGCTCGTCTCGCGTCATCTGCTTGGGCACGATGTTGAGGCTCGGGTCGTCCTCGACGAGCCGCCCCTCCTTCTTGAGCCGGTCGTAGAGCGGCGTGCGGGGGATCGCCTGCAGCATGCCGACCATCGCCAGCGTGATGCCGTTGTCCTGGATGAACCGGAACTGGTCCTCGAAGATTCCCTTGTCGTCGTTGTCGAAGCCGACGATGAAGCCGGCGTTCACGTCGAGGCCGGCCGCCTGGATCCGCTTCAGCTTCTCCTCGAGCGAGTCGCCGCGGACGTTCTGGAACTTCTTCGTCTCCGTGAGCGAATCCATCCGCGGCGTCTCGATCCCGATGAACACGCTGCGGAAGTTCGCGCGGTACATCATGTCGAGCAGTTCGGCGTCGTTCGCGAGGTCGATGCTGGCCTCGGTCGTGAGCCGCAACGGATAGCCGTGCTCCTCCATCCACGGGATGATGAGCTCGAGGGCGGCCTTCGCCTTCCGCTTGTCGCCGATGAAGTTGTCGTCCACGATGAACGCGGAGCGGAAGCCGACTCTCCGCAGTTCGTCGAGTTCGGCGACGAGCTGCTCGGGCCGCTTCACCCGCGGCTTGCGGCCGTAGATGACGATGATGTCGCAGAACTCGCACTGGAACGGGCAGCCGCGGGAGTACTGCACGGCCGCCGAGGCATACCGATCCACCTTCAGCAGGTCGAAGCGGGGCTTGGGCACGGTCGTCATGTCGGTGGGCGTCTTCTGCTCGTACCGCGATTCGGTCGGCAGCCCGCGGGCGAAGTCGTCGAGGAAGCCTGGCCAGGTGGTCTCCGCCTCGCCGATGAAGCTGACGTCGCACAGCCCGGCGACGAAGCTCTCGTCCACCGAGACCAGCGGCCCCCCCACCACGGTGAAGACGCCCATCCCCTTCAGTCGCGCGAGAATCTGCCGCATGCGCTCCTTCTGGACGATCATCCCCGTGACGCCGACGATGTCGAAGCGGGCGAGCGAATCCCAGTCGATCTCCTCGACGTTCTCGTCGAGCAGCGTGACATCGTGGTCGCCGCACAGGCCGGCCACGGCCGACAGCGCGCCGGAGATCATCGTGCTCCGCTTGTCGCCCGGGTAGAGCGGCAGGGCGAAGTCGAAGCCCCAGTAGGAGGGCTCGAACCGGGGGTTGATCAGGCAGATCGAGAGCGTCCGCACCCCCGCTGCCGGTGCCCGCGGTGTGTCCAAAACGGTCGTCGCTGCCGGCTCGAGAAGTTGCATCGCGGCAGGATAACGCGGCGGGAGAGGTTCTCCCTATGCCAATCCCACGGCCTCCACACGCGATTGTCGCCGAATTCGGCGCGGTCCCGGGGCGTCCGCCGCGGCGAGCCTCCGACGCCCGCCGACCGCGGGCGATGGCACGCTCTCCCTTCGCGAACACTCCCTTCGGGAAACGGGCACGCGTTCGCCGCGGCGGGCTTTTTCCGCGCACGGCGACTAGGATGGCACTCCCGCCCGACCGCCCCTCCCCCGAGAACCCTCGATGGCAAAGCCCCCGGCTGCCAGCCCGCCCGATCCTGCCGCCCGCCCCGGACACGTCCCCTTTTCGTCGCTCGGCCTCTCGGCGGAGATCCTGCAGGCGGTGCAGCGGCTCGGCTTCGAGGAGACCTCGCCGATCCAGTCGGCGACGATCCCGCTGATCATGGCGGGGCAGGACGTCGTCGGCCAATCGGAGACCGGCTCCGGCAAGACGGCCGCGTTCTGCATCCCGGCGATCGAGCGGGTCGATCCGTCGCGGCAGGCGACCCAGGTGCTGATCCTCGCGCCGACCCGCGAGCTGGCGACGCAGGTCGCCGACGAGGTGCACAAGCTCGCCGCGTTCAAGAAGGGCGTCCGCTCGGTGCCGATCTACGGCGGCGCCTCCTACGAGCGGCAGTTCGCCGAGCTCGCGCGGGGCGCCCACGTCGTCGTGGGCACGCCCGGCCGGCTCGCCGACCACATGGCCCGCGGCACGCTCGACCTGTCGGCCGTGCGGCTCGTGGTCCTCGACGAGGCCGACCGCATGCTCGACATGGGCTTCCGCGACGACATCGAGAAGATTCTCGCGGCCGTGCCCGCCGAACGGCAGACCGTCTTCTTCTCGGCGACGATCTCGCCGCCGATCCAGTCGCTGGTGCGTCACCACTCCCGCGACGCCCGCACGGTGAAGATCCGGCAGCACGTCGTGGCCGGGCCACCGCTCGTCGACCAGGTCTACTACGAGGTGCGGCACCACGCCAAGTTCGACGCCCTGACGCGGCTCGTCGACTTCCACGACGTGAAGAGCGGCGTGATCTTCTGCAACACGCAGCGCATGGTGGACGAACTCGCCGACGCGCTCGTGGCCCGCGGCTGCTCCGCGGAGCGGCTGCATGGCGGCATGGCCCAGCCGCAGCGCACCCGCGTGATGAACGGCTTCAAGAAGGGGGCGTTCGCCTTCCTGGTGGCCACCGACGTCGCCGCCCGCGGCATCGACGTCAACGATCTCGAACTCGTCGTCAACTACGACCTGCCCTACGACGCCGAAGACTACGTGCATCGCATCGGCCGCACGGGCCGCGCCGGCAGGAAGGGGCGGGCGGTGACGCTCGTCTCCGGGGCCGGCATCTACAAGCTGCAGTCGATCGAGCGGTTCACGAAGGCGAAGATCCGCCGCGAGCACGTCCCGACGCCGGAGGCCGTCGAGCACAGGAGGTCCGACGTGCTCTTCGAGAAGCTCCGCGGTGCCCTCGAGGCGGGCGAGTTCCCCCGGGAGGTGCCGCTCGTGGAGCGGCTGCTCGAGCTGGGACACACGCCGACCGACGTCGCGGCGGCGATCCTCCACCACTTCGCCGCGGCCGCGGCGGTGCGGCCCGCGACCGCGGAACCCTCCGGCCCGCCGGAGCACGAGCACGATCGCGAGCGGCCGCGCAGGCCCACGCGGTTCGATCCCGGCCGCGGCGCCGGACAGCATGCGGCGCGGAGGAAGTTCGGCCCGCGGGGCCGGGTCGATCCACGGAAGAAGCGGTAGGAAACCCGGGGCTCGACAGGGTACAACGTGTCCGGTCCGGCCCCCCGCCGCGCCGCCCCCGGAGCACCGCCATGACGGCCCCCGCGCACGGACAGCCGGCCGACGCCGCCGGCCAGCGGATCGCCGACCTCGAGCGGCTGCTCGACGTGGCCCGCCGGCTCGGCGCGACGGCGGAACTCGATCCGCTCCTCGAGACGATCGCGACGGCCGCCACCACGGTCCTCGACTGCGAACGGGCCAGCGTGTTCCTGCTCGATCGCGCCGCCGGTGAACTGGCGAGCCGTGTCGCCACGGGCATCGACGCCTCCCCGATCAGGGAGATCCGCTTTCCCCTGGGTGTGGGCATCGCGGGAGAGGTGGCCCGCACCGGCACCGCGGTGAACCTGCCCGACGCCTACGCCGACCCCAGGTTCAACCCCGACTTCGACCGCCGCAGCGGCTTCCGCACCCGCAGCATGCTGACGGTGCCGCTGGCGGACCATGACGGCACGATCGTCGGGGTGCTGCAGCTGCTCAACAAGCGGGGCCGGCCGTTCGGCCCGCACGACGAGCAGCTGGCGTCCTTCCTCGGCGGGCAGGCCGGCGTCGCGGTGCAACGGCAGCTGCTCCTCGGCCACTACGCGGAGAAGCAGCGGATCGAGCGCGACCTCTCGATCGCCCGCGACATCCAGCAGCGGCTCCTGCCGAAGGAGCCGCCCTACGTGCCGGGCTTCGACATCGCCGGCTGGAACCGGCCGGCCGACCAGACGGGCGGCGACTACTTCGACTTCATGCCGCTGGCGGGCGGCGGCACCGCGTTCACCATCGCCGACGCGACCGGCCACGGCATCGGTCCGGCACTCGTCGTGTCGGAGACCCGCGCCCTGTTTCGCGCGCTCATGCAGCCCGACGCACCGCTCGTGCCCCTCGTGACGCGACTCAATGAACTGCTCTCCGCCGATCTGCCGGAGGGGCGGTTCGTGACGGCGCTCTTCGGCGTCGCGACTCCGGACGTCGACGACGTGCGGTTCGTGAGCGCGGGCCAGGGCCCGATCCTCGCCTTCCGTGCGGCCACCGGCGGCGTCGACGAACTGGAGAGCCACGGATTGCCGCTGGGACTCATGCCGGAGATGGCCTACGACCCCGAGACGACGCTCACCCTCGCCGCCGGCGACATGCTCGTGCTGCTGACCGACGGCTTCTACGAGTGGCAGCGAGCCGACGGCGACCAGCTCGGCATGGAGCGGATCTGCGACCTCCTGCGCCGGCACCACGCCCTGCCAGCCGCCGAGTTGATCCAAACGATCCGGACGGCGGTCGAGGAATTCGCGGCCGGAGCCCCCCAGAACGACGACCTGACCGCCGTGATCGTGAAGCGGCTGCCCGCGTGACCGGCATCGGCGGAAGCCAGCAGGAAGGCCTCGCGGGGCCGCCCCGGCGGTGGCCCGTCGATTGACCGCCTGCGGGGCATGGGCTACTCTTTCCTGAGAGAGTCTGCCGACTTTGCCCATTTTTCGGTCCGGGGCGACGGTGCCCTGCGGGCTACCTCCCGTCGTCCCTCCCCCCCGCCTTCCGCACCGACTTTCGGGCTGAACCACGGGGTGGGCAACCACCGATCCCACCTGTAGGCGAGAGGTACGGCGGCATGCGGCTCGACGGCTCACGAATCGTGCTGGCGTGGATCGCGGTCGCGGTGCTGCCGTCCATGACGAGCGTCGCGGCCGATTCGGCGGCCCCCGCGTTGGCCTCCTCCGCCCGGGCCGCCCCCGCCGGTCCGGCGAGCTTCGTCAACGACGTGATGCCGGTGCTCACCAAGGCGAGCTGCAATTCGGGCCCCTGCCACGCCAAGGCGGGGCTCGGTCAGAACGGCTTCCGCCTGTCCGTGCTCGGCTTCGAGCCGGTTGACGACTACGACCACATCGTCAACGAGGCCCGCGGCCGGCGGATCTCCGTGGCGGCGCCGGACGAGAGCCTGCTGCTCCAGAAGGCGTCGGCCCGGGTGCCCCACGGCGGCGGCCGCCGCCTCGACCCGACCTCGGCCGAGTACCGGGCGATCCGCCGCTGGATCGAGGAGGGCGCTGCACCGCCGTCGGCGGCCGATGCCGACGTCGTGTCGCTCGTCGTGGAGCCGGCGTCCGCGACCGTCGGCAGGGCCGCCACGCCGCGGCTGAAGGTGACCGCCACGTTCAGCGACGGCAGCAGCCGCGACGTGACCCCGCTGGCGGTCTACGAGACCAACGATCCGGCCCGCGCCGAGGTCGATCCTGACGGCACCGTCCACGTGCAGGATGTTTCGGGTCGGGCCACCGTCATGGTCCGCTACCAGGGCGTGGTGGGGGTGGCGTCGTTCGACGTGCCGTCGGGACCGCCGTCGCCCATGCCCGCGGCCCGCACCTTCATCGACGAACTGGTCTTCGAGAACCTCGTGACGCTCGGCATCCCCGCCTCGCCCGAGTGCGACGACGGCATCTTCCTCCGCCGGGTGTCGCTCGACGTCACCGGCACGCTCCCCACGGCGGAGAAGGCGGCCGCGTTCCTCGCCAGCCGCGAGCCCGACAAGCGGGACCGGCTCGTCGAGGAGCTGCTGCAGAGTCCGGAGTACGCCGACTTCTTCGCCAACAAGTGGACCGCGGTGCTGAAGAACCGCCGCGACGACACCAGCGACCTGCTCTCGAACTTCGCCTTCCACTCCTGGATCCGCGACGGCCTGCTCGCCAACAAGCCCTACGACGTGTTCGTCCGCGAACTGCTCGGGGCCACCGGCACGGTCGTCTCCAGCCCGCCGGTGGCGTGGTACAAGCGGGTGAAGGATCCGAAGGAGCAGATCGAGGACGTCGCCCAGCTGTTCCTCGGCGTGCGGATGCAGTGCGCCCAGTGCCACCACCATCCCTTCGAGCGATGGAGCCAGGACGACTACTACGGCATGGCCGCCTTCTTCAGCCAGGTCGGCCGCAAGCCCTCGTCCGTCCGCAACGAGGACCTCATCTTCCACAAGCGCGGCGTCGCCGGGTTCACCAACCCGCGGACGTCGTCGCCGGTGCGGCCCGTCGCCCTCGGGGCCGCGGCCGGGACGATCCCGGCCGACGAGGATCCGCGGCTCGTGCTCGCCGACTGGATGGCCGAGCCGTCGAACCCCTTCTTCTCGCGGGTGCTCGTGAACCGCTACTGGAAGCACTTCTTCGGCCGCGGGCTCGTCGAACCCGAGGACGACATGCGCGACACCAACCCGCCGAGCAATCCGCGGCTCCTGACCGCCCTGGCCGAGCACTTCGTCGCGTCGAAGTTCGACCTCAAGGAACTGGTGCGGACGATCACGCGGTCGCGGGCCTACCAGGCGGCCGACGGCATCGACGGCAACGAGGGCGACGTCCAGAACTTCTCCCACGCCTACTCCCGGCGGCTGACGGCGGAGGTGCTGCTCGACTCGATCGACCGGGTCGCCGAGTCGACGTCGTCGTTCGCGAACCTGCCGGCCGGCACGCGGGCCATCTCCCTGCCCGACAACAGCTACAACCGCTCGTCGGCGTTCCTGAAGGCGTTCGGCCGGCCCGACAGCGCGAGCGTGTGCGAGTGCGAGCGATCGCAGTCGCCGAGCCTCGCGCAGAGCCTGTTCATGATCAACGCCGCCGACATCAAGGCGAAGCTCTCGGCGACCGGAGGCCGGGCGGCGCGGTACGCCCGCGAGACGCGGCCCGACTCGGAGAAGATCCACGAACTCTCGCTGGCCGCGCTCTCCCGGGAGCCCACCATCCAGGAGCTGCTCGTGTCGGAGGCCTACCTCGCCGCGGCCGGCGTCGGCAAGGCCGCCGAGGCGGCCCGCAAGGAGCGGTTCGAGGACCTGATCTGGGCGGTCATGAACACGAAGGAATTCGTCTTCAACCACTAGCCGGAACCACCGGTCGTCCGCGGAGACCGCCCCGAGGCCGGAGCCACGCCAATGACCCATCACAGCGATCGAGCCGCGAGCAGCACGCCGACCAGCGCGCTGGCGTCGCATCGCGGGCTGCGGCTCGGGGCGGCCGCATGGCTGGCGATGGTCGCAGCCGGCGCGCACCCCGCGGCCGGTCAGCAGGTTTGCCTGCCGCTGCCGCGGCTTCTCACGGTCGTCCCGCCCGGAGGCTGCGTCGGCACGGATGTCGAGGTGGTCGTCGGGGGCGAGCGGATCGAGCCGGCGGAGGCCCTGCTCTTTTCGCATCCTTCGCTCACGGCGCGGCCGAAGCGAGGCGACGACGGCAAGCCCGCGGCCAACACGTTCATCGTGACGATCGCCGCCGACGCTCCGGTCGGCGTGCACGACGCCACGCTCGTCACGCCGCTCGGCATCTCGTCCGCCCGCTGCTTCAGCGTCGGCAGCCTGCCCGAGACATCTCGGGCCGCCGCGAACACCACGGTCGCGACGGCCACGCCCATGGCCGTCGGTTCCGTCTGCAATGCCGCCACCACGGCCCAGGCGATCGACCACTACCGGCTCGAGCTGCATCGCGGCCAGCGGATCCGCATCGAGTGCGCCGCCGTCGGCATCGATTCGCGGCTGCAGCCCGTGGTCGCGGTCGCCGACGCCGCGGGCAACGATCTCGCCGTCGAGCGCCGCGACCGCCCCCTCGACTTCACCGCGGAGGCGGACGGCGTGTGCATCGTGAAGGTGCACGACCTCTCCTTCCAGGGTGGCGAGAAATGCTTCTACAGGCTCGTCGTGGCCGAGACGGCCGCCGCCGCGCCGCGGCATCCTGCCACGAGCCAGGTGAACACCTTCTCCTGGCCGCCCGCCGGCCTCCCGGCGCGGGCCGCCGCCTCGGAGGCGGAGCCGAACGACCGGCCGGCCGAGGCCCAGACCATCTCGCTCCCCTGCGACCTCGCCGGCGTCTTCCTCGACGCGGGGGACGTCGACACGTTCGAGTTCGAGGCCGCGAAGGGGGACATCTGGTGGATCGAGGTCGCGTCGGAGCGGCTCGGAGCCGCCACCGATCCGGCTGCCGTCGTGCAGCGGGTCGTGGTGGAGGGCGACGCGGAGCGGCTCGAGGACGTCGCCGAGTTCAACGACATCGCCAGCCCGCTGAAGCCCTCGAGCCAGTTCTATTCCTACGATGGCCCCCCCTACGTGACCGGCTCGGCGGACATCCTCGGCAGGCTCGAGATCAAGGAGTCGGGCCGCCATCGCCTCCAGCTCCGCGATCTCTTCGGCGGCACGCGGGTCGAGCCGCGGAGCGAGTACCGGCTCGTCGTCCGGCGGGCCGCCCCCGACTTCGCGCTCGTGGCCTGGCCGCTGCACATGGAGCTCCGCAACGGCGACCGCGCCGACCTGTCGAAGCCGTTCGCGCTCCGGGCCGGTGGCACGATCGCGGTGGAGGTGGTGGCGCTGCGTCGCGACGGCTTCGACGGCCCCATCGACCTGTCGGTGGAGGGCCTGCCCGCGGGGGTGACCGCCGCCGGCCTGCGGATTCCCAAGGGGGCCGCACGGGGCATCATCGCGGTCACGGCCGCGGAGGGCGCGGCCTCGGCGCCGGTGCCGCTGCAGATCGTCGGCCGCGCACAGGTGGCCGACAGCGAGGTCGCACGGCCCTGTCGGATCGCGTCGGTGGCCTGGCCGATCCGCGACCACTCCGCGGAGCTGCCGCAGCCGCGGCTGGTGTCGGCGGCCATGCTGACGGCCTCGACCGCCGAGCCGTTCCCCCTCGCGGTCCGCGGCCCCGCGACGGGCCCTGTCCAGGCCGCCGCCGGCACGACCGTCAAGGTGCCGATCACGCTCGTGCGGCGCGGCACGCTGCTGGGCACGGTGACGCAGCTGCGGATGTTCGGTGAGGGATTCGACAAGGCCGCCGCCATCGACGTGCCGCTGTCGGCCGACTCGCACGACGTGCCGATCGACCTGGGCAAGCTGGTGATCGAGCCGGGCCGGCACACGATCGTGCTCTACGGCGCCGCGACCGTGGCCTACCAGCCGCCGCCGGAAGGCGACAAGCCCGCCGCGGCGGTCGACATCGCGGAGATCATCGTGTCCGAGCCGATCCAACTCGACGTGCAGCCGGCGGCCACCGCTGGCTCGCGGCAGACCGCCCCACAGGGAGAGAAGAAGTCATGAGCAGCCACGACGTTTTCACGGCCATGAGGCACTGTGCGGGGCCGGGCGCCCGCAGGCACTTCCTGCAGGCGGGCCTGGCGGGCTTCGCGAGCCTCTCGCTGCCCGGCATGCTGCGGCTGCGGGCGGAGCATCCGACGGCGGTGACGCCGTCCTCGACCGCCGTGATCATGGTCTGGCTTCCCGGCGGCTGTTCGCAGCTCGACACCTACGACCCGAAGCCCGAAGCATCGAGCGAGTATCGGGGCCCCTTCCGCACGATCCCCACGAAGATCCCCGGGGTGCACTTCACCGAGCTCCTGCCGCGTCAGGCGGCGCTCGCCGACAAGTTCACGACGGTGCGGTCGATGATGCAGACGGCTCCCGGGCACCCGGCGGGCTCGATGCAGATGCTCTCGGGTGACATGGCCACGCAGGACAAGCCGAAGCCGAAGTACCCCGACTGGATGTGCGCCACCAACTACCTCCGCTCGCGGCACGTGCCCCGTTCCAATCCCCTGCCGCGGTACGTCGGCATCAATCCGCCGCTGGAGTACAACGGTCCCGCCTACGTGGGCGACGCCTACCAGCCCTTCACCGTGTCGGGCGACCCGAGCCTGCCCACGTTCTCGGTGCCCAACCTCGGCGTGTCGGGGGCGGCGGAGCTCGGCCGGCTCGACCGCCGCGCGAGCCTGCGGCGCCGTCTCGACGGCCTGCAGCAGTCCGTCGATCGCCAGCTGGAGATGGAGGCGCTCGACCAGTTCGAGGCGCAGGCCATGATGCTGCTCACCGATCCCCGGGCGAAGGAGGCCTTCGATCTCTCGCGGGAGGACGACAAGACGCGGGATCGCTACGGCCGCAACGCCTGGGGCCAGCAGCTGCTGATGGCCAGGCGGCTCGTGGAGGCCGGGGTCGACATCGTCACCACGCAGCTCAGCGGCCCGCTCTGCGGCCGGGTGGGCAACTGGGACGACCACGCCGTCAACCATCACGTCTTCGAGGCCTTGAAGTTCCGGGCCGAGGCCTACGACAACGCCGTCGCGGCGCTCGTCGAGGACATCTACGACCGCGGGCTCGACAAGCGGGTGCTCGTGGTCGTGACGGGCGAGTTCGGCCACACGCCCAAGATCAGCTACGGCGCGAGCACCGGTGCCGGCAGCGCCAGCGGCCCCGCCGGCACGCAGCAGCCCGGCCGCGATCACTGGCCGGCCGCCTTCTCCAACATCTGGTTCGGCGGCGGCATCCGCCCCGGCCAGGTGGTCGGTGCGACCGACCGCCGCGCCGAGGCCGTGATCGACCGCCGCTGCACCGCCCACGACTTCCTGGCGACGATCTACCACCACCTGGGCATCGACTCGTCGCGGGTCACGATCCACGACTTCACGGGCCGGCCGACGCTCCTCGTCGAAAACGGCAGGCCGATCCCGGAACTGATCGGCTGACGGAGGCGGCCGGCAGCCCCCGTCCCCGGAGCCCCTCCGACGTGTCCCTCCTCGACCGCTTCCTCCGCTACGTGCGGATCGACACGCAGTCGGACGAGCACGCCCCGTGCAGCCCCAGCACGGCGAAGCAACTCGACCTCTGCCGGCTGCTCGCCGAGGAGTGCCGCCTGCTGGGCCTCGCCGACGTGTCGCTCTCGGACCATGGCGTGCTGATGGCGACGGTTCCGGCGACTCCCGGCCACCGTGGCCCGACGATCGCCTGGGTGGCCCACGTCGACACCTCGCCGGAGACCTCCGGCACCGGCGTCGTGCCCGTCGTGCACGCCCCCTACGACGGCCGCGACATCGTTCTTCCCGGGGATCCGACGAAGGTCATCCGCGTCGCCGAGAATCCCGACCTCGACCCGCTCCGCGGCGGCACCGTGATCACCTCGGATGGCACGACGCTGCTCGGCGCCGACGACAAGGCGGGGGTGGCGGTGATCATGACGGCCGCGGAGCGGCTCGTGCGGGGAGCCGGTAGCCCGCACGGCCCGATTCGCCTCCTGTTCACCTGCGACGAGGAGATCGGCCGCGGCACCGCCGGCCTCGACGTCGCACGGATCGGCGCTGTCTGCGGCTACACGCTCGACGGAGACGGCCGCGGCGGGATCAACGCCGAGACCTTCTCCGCCGACGCGGCGGTGGTGACCGTGACCGGCGTCAACATCCATCCCGCGATCGCCAGGGGCACGATGGTCAACGCCATCCGCATCCTGGCCGACTTCCTCGCGGCGCTGCCACGCGACCGGCTGAGCCCGGAATCGACGGCCGGGCGGGACGGCTTCATCCATCCGTACGCGATCGAAGGGGGCGTCGGCCGCGCCGAGGCGCGGCTCATCCTCCGCGACTTCGAGGAGGCGGGGCTCGCCGCGCAGGCGGCCCTCCTCGAGGCGGTCGCCCGGCGGCTGCGCGAGGCGCATCCCTGTGCCCGCATCGACGTCTCGATCCGGCCGCAGTACCGCAACATGCGCGACGGGCTCGCCCGCGAGCCGCGGGCGCTCGCGAAGGCGATCGCGGCCACGCGGATGGCCGGCCTCGAGCCGCGGCTGGAGGTGATCCGGGGGGGCACCGACGGCTCGCTGCTGACCGCCCTCGGACTGCCGACTCCCAACCTCTCGACCGGCGAGCACAACCCGCATTCGCCGCTCGAATGGACGAGCCTCGAGGAGATGCAGGCGGCCGTCGACGTGCTTCTCCACCTCGCGGCGCTGTGGGGGGAGGAGCGGAGCTGACGGCGGACGGCCGCTCAGCGGGCCGGCGGCCCCACGACGTTGTCGGCCCGCGAGACGGCATCCGGCACGGCGAGATCCTGCACCCTGCAGCCGTGCACGCCGCAGCCCGCCGGCGGCCGCCCCGCGGTCGTCCGCCATGCGATCGCCGTCGTCATCAGCGGCGGATCGCGGTCGTCCAGGATGGTGCAGCCGGTCACGAGCGTGTCGTGGCAGTCGTCGACGAGCAGCCCCGCCGGCGTGCCCTCGAGCAGGTGGCAGGCGGCCAGCGTCATCCTGCGGCAGCGCACCAATTCGACGAGGGCGTCCTTCGCCGTCGGCCCGACGCCGTCGACCGTGTGCCGGCCGGCGACCGCGTCCTGGATGGACAGCCCTTCGACGACGCAGTCCCGGCAGTCGACGAAGCGGACGCCCGTCGACAGCTCCTTGTCGCCGTAGTCGGGGTTGTGGCCGATGACGTTGGCGCCGAGCACGATCGATCGCGACCGCTCGACGAGGATGCTGCGGCGCGTGGCGCTGTAGGCGTAGTTCCCGGAGATCGCGAATCCCAGGCAGCCCTGCAGGTGGACGTTCACCTCCTGGTTGCCGATGAGGTTGCCGGCGATCGTCCACATGCCGCCCGCCAGGCCCCGCTCGCCGCCGAGGAACCGGATGTTCGCCCCGCCCGGCGAGGGCGTGGCCTGGATCGTGTTGGAGGCGATCGTGCCCTCGCGGATCGTCCCCTCGCGGCAGTCGACGTAGATCTCGGCGGTCGGCTCGCCGTCGGCGTCGGGCACGCCGATCGACTTGTTGTTGTTGTATTCGATGTCGTTGCCGGTGATCTGCACGTTGCGAATCTCGCCCCCGGCGATCCGGATGCCACCGAGCCTGCAGTAGCTGACGTGGCTCCCCGTGACGATCACCTGGTGGAGGTTGGCCCCGTCGAGGAACACGCCGACGCCCGTGTTGCGGTAGATGTGGCAGTGCGAGACGAGCAGGTTGCGGGCCCGCTTCGTCACGTGGATGCCGTGCCGCAGCCCCCGCAGCAGCACGCCGGTGATGGTCGGCTGCATCGCTCCCTCGATGCGGATGCCGTCGGCCTCGGGGTGCGTCCCCGCGATCTCGACGTCGCGCACGACGGGCATCCTCTCCCGCTCCCACGACTCGGGCGAAAACTGCCGCGGATCGGCGTTTCCCTGGTGGGTCCCCCGCAGGAAGATCGCCGGCCCCGGCCCGGTCATCGTCAGCCGGGCCGTTCCCGCCGAGCCATCGATGCCCGTGCGCCGGCTCGCCGCCAGGTCGACCACGATGGTACGGGAAATCCGATAGTCGCCCCGCGGCAGGACGAGCAGCCCGTCGCCGTCGGCCACCGCGTGCTGAATCGCATCGGTGTCGTCCGCCACGCCGTCCCCGACGGCACCGTAATGTCGCACGTCCGCCATGCTGCCCCTCCCGGGTTGGATGCACGGACCGAAGCATAGCAGGCCGCGGACCATGCCCCCCGCCGCCCGCGCGGGCTGCCGGAGCGCGGGCCGGCGTGTTTCACGGCCGCCCTGTCGCGTGCGTGTCACAATCGGAAAAGTTCACGAAATCGGCCCGGAATCGCCGACTATCTCTCTGGATCCAAGGGGGGAGGTTCGTCGTGATCGCATTCCGTGACGGGGAAGACGCCGACGCCGCCCCCTCCCCCGGCGGCCCGGCGAAACCGAGGCCCCCGATGCTGCGTGCGCTCGGCCGTGACGACCCGCCTGCATCGGTGCAGCTCCGCGGCGTGACGTTCACGCGGATCGCCATCCTCAAGCACGACTCGTGGGCTGCCACCGCCGTCTACGCGGCCGCCGACCGCCGCGCCGTCTGCAAGTTCAATCGGCTCCAGCCGGTGCTCGTGGTGCCCATGCGCTGGCTCGGCAGGCTGCTGGCGGCCCGCGAGCATCGTTTCATGGAACGGCTCGCCGGCATCGAGGGCATCCCCGTCTCGCTCGGGCCGGTGTGCGTCTCGGGCCGGCCGCTGGCGAACGCCGTCTGCCACGAATACATCACCGGTCACCCGCTGGCCGAGCACGAGCGGGTGTCGGACGACTTCTTTCCCCGCCTCGTGGCGCTGCTGGCGGAGGTGCATCGCCGCGGTGTCGCCCACGTCGACCTGCACAAGCGGGAAAACATCCTCGTCGGCGACGACGGGGGGCCTCACCTCATCGATTTCCAGATCTCCTTCGCCCTGCCGTCACGGCCCCGCTGGCTGGCGTCCGCCCTCGCGGGCCTGCTCCGCGTCCTGCAGCAGAGCGACGACTACCACCTGTTCAAGCACCGTGCCCGCCACCGCCCCGACCAACTCGGGGCGGCCGCCGCCGACATCGACGGCGTCCGGCCGTGGTGGATCCGCGCCCACCGTGCCGTCGCCGTGCCCTTCCGCTCGTCGCGCCGCTGGCTGTTGACGAGGCTGGGCGTCCGCTCCGGACGCGGCCACGCCACCACCGAGGCGATGCCGGAGGTCGCGTTTCAGGGGATCATGAAGCGGAATCTCTGCTCACCGCACTGAAAGTAGCAGTACGAGGTCAACGCGACCGACTGGATGTTGGCCCAGATGCCGTTGCGGGTCTTGCCGGCCGACAGCTGCCAGACACCGGCGGGATCACGGTGCAGGGTGGCGTGATGCCGCGAGACCAGCGGGTCGTCCAGTTCGATGTCGCACCCGCCGTAGACGCCGCCGATCGTCACCGTCGGCTTCCTGACGACGTGCCGCACGCCGTCGGCGCGGCCCGATGACTCGACGAGCGCGGGCCACGTCAGATCCTGGGCTTCCCGATCCACGAGCAGCGTCCCGGCGCCAGGCGACGGAACGACCGGCTGGCGAAACGGTCCCTCCAGCCGATACCGCCGCGACCCGATGATGACGATCGTGTCGCTGAAGAAGCTGGCGCGGTTCACCCGCACGAAGGTGCCGTTGACGCTGCCGAGGTTCTGCAGCGTCCAGTGCGCGACGCCGCGTGCGTTGGCGAGCCGCAGGTCCGCGTGCTCCTTGGAGATGGTCGGGTCGTTCTGCAGCATCAGATCGCCGCCGGAGCGACCGATCACGAACGGGCTCTTCCGGATGCGGATCTCCTCGCCGACGTCCATCGAGCCGTCGTCGAGAACGGTCAGCACCGGCACCGGTGGCCGCAGCACCGGCCGGTAGAGCGGCTCCTCCGGCTCGTACGACTCGCCGCGTCCCCCCGTCCGTTCGTCCGACGTCGTCAGCCATTTGACGATGCGGAAGTTCTCGACCTCGCGGCCCGGCTCGCGGCCGGCCGGCGGCCCGCCGGCAGGCTCGATCGAGTCCGCGGGCCGCGGTCCCATGGCCGCGTGCCCCGAGCCGACGAGGCGGCTGACGAGCCGCACCGACATGTCCGCATCGCAGGTGATCTGGCACGACAGCCGCAGCCCCGGCTGGCCGATCATCCCCAGCGACGCGAGCGTCGCGCTCTCCGCAGGCCTCATCGCCGCCGGCTCACCGGCGAGGAACACCACCCGACACGTGCCGCACTTCGCCTGTCCACCGCAGACGTGCAGCTGGTCGAGGCCACACTCGTCCACCAGCGCGTTGACGAGCCGCTTGCCGGCGGGCACGACGAACGTCCCGCTGCCTTCCACGGTCAGACGCGGCATGATGGCGACTCTTCCTCCGCGGCCCGCGACGTTCACGAGGGACCCGCCCCGCTGCGACCCGACACGGGTGCGGCGATGGTCACACCCCCCATCTTACGTCATACTCCGATCAGGCAAGTCCCCCGCGATACGCCGCCGGCCGCCGTCCCCACCGCCTGACTGTCGACGCCATGAACCGCATGCTCGCCGGCCGCTACCGGCTCATCTCGCAGCTCGGCATGGGGGGCATGGGAATCACGTACCGCGCCTGGGACGGCCGGCGGGACGTCCCGATCGTCATCAAGATGCCGCGGCCCGAGCTCACCGACGCGGATTCGCTCCGCCGTTTCGCCCGCGAGATCGACACGATGGTCACCCTGCGGCACAAGCACATCGTGCCCGTCCTCGACCACGGCGAGGATGGCGGCGTGCCCTTCGTCGCCCTGCGGTTCCTGCCCGGGGGGTCGCTGGCGGACCATCGTCGCTCGAAGCCGGACGGCTCCGCGATGCCGACACCGCCGGGCTTCCTCCGGCAGTGGCTGCCCGCCATCGCCGACGCCATCGACTTCATCCACCGACACGGCGTCGTGCATCGTGACGTGAAGCCGCGGAACATCTTCTTCGACGGCTTCTGGAACGCGTTTCTCGGTGACTTCGGCATCGCGAAGGTGCTCGACGATTCCGGCGGGCTCGCCCGCGAGCAGACCCTGACGGCGGCCACCTTCGCCATGGGTACGCAGGAGTACATGGCGCCGGAGCTGTTCTTGAAGACGCAGGGCGTCAAGGAGACCGGGCAGATCGACCAGTACGCGCTGGCCGTGACCGTCTATGAAATGCTCGCGGGCGTCCGCCCATTCACCGGTGCGACGGCACACATCGCCGTCGAGCACCTGCAGATGAAGCCCCCGTCCCTGCGGGCCACGGGCCTCGGGCTGCCGGAGAGCCTGTGCACGGCGATCGAGAGGGCCCTGGAGAAGAAGCCCGCGAATCGCTTCCCCACCTGCGCGGCCTTCGCGGCAGCGGTGATCGCCGACGTGCCTGAGCTCGACCAGGAGCCGGGGGTGGCCAGGCTCCTCTGCCCGAAGTGCGGCATGGTGCTCCGGATCCCGGTGATGTCGGGCGGGAGGTCGGGCGCGTGCCCCGCCTGCAAGTCCGTGATGCGGATCGCCCCCGACCTCGGCGCGCTGTGGCTGAGCAGCGAGACCGCCGCGGAGGGCACCGCCGACGAGCAGGAGACCGGCGGCGCGGTCGCGTTCGAGGAGGATCTCGCCGCAGCCCAGGGGGCATCCGGGGCCGGCACGGGCGGCGGCTGGGTGTCGTGGTGGGGCGGCCGCGACCCGCTCGACACCGACCGATCGCGGTATTCGGGCATCATCCTGCCGGTGATCACCGCCGTCGCGGCCGCCGCCGTCACCTACGAGGCCGGGTCGGTCTTCCACCAGGGCCGCATCGATCGGCTCGCCCGCGACCACTCCGTCGAGATCGCCGCGGCCGCGCGGAGGCTTTCCCAGGCGGATGCCGAGATCGGCAGACTGCAAGACGTCCGCGACGATCTGCAGGAGCGGCTGGCGGGGATGGAAACGGTCCTTGCGGCCGCATCCTTCGCCGAACTAACGTCGATCACGCCCGCGACGGCCCGGAGCCTGGTCCGCTTCAAGTCGGGCCAACTGCGGCTCGACGGCCTCACGTCGCTCTCCACGGAAACGGCGGCCGTGCTCGCGAGGCACGTCGGCGAGCTCTCGCTCAACGGGCTCACGAGCCTCTCCGACGACGCGGCCGCAAATCTGGCGCGGCACAAGGGATCGGTGCTGCTGCAGGGCCTCGTCACAGCCTCGCCCAAAGCGGTGCGGACGCTCTCGGCCAACGCCGACGTCAAAATCCCGGCGAAGCTTCGCTGAGACAGCCCGCAGGAGATCCGCCGCGGACCGGCGCTGATCGCGGGCACGGCAGACCGGCTCGCGCCGCTACCGGCCGGACGACGGTAGCACGGAAAACCGCACGCGCACGTCCGGGTGCGTCGTGTAGAGTCGGTGCCGCGAGCCGTCGAACACCAGCGTCGCGCTCGACCGCGAGGGATGGGCGGGATCGACGGGGAGCACCGGGTTCCCGGCGTACTTCACCCAGTGGACGAGATCGTCGCTGACGGCGAGGCAGGTGCACCAGCCGCCCCCTTCCGTAGGCTTCAGGCCGCTGTGGGCGTGATAATACGCGTAATACCGCCCGCGGTGCCGGATGATCTGGTCCACCGCGATCATGGCGCGATCGTGCTGCTCGGGACCGCAGCTGAGAACCGGCTCGTCGCTGACGTTCGTGAACAGGGGCAGGCACCGCGAGGTCGCCAGCCAGACGCCCAGATCGTGACGCTCGTAGAAGAGGTGCCAGACGCCGTTCTCGAACCAGACCGCCGGGGTGCCGCGGGGTCCGTCCGGGATCGGGCGGCCATCCACGAGCCGGATGTCGAGCGGGCCGCGACGCTGCCAGTGCCGTTGATCGACCGACGTCAGCCAGTGGGCGATGTCGTGCTCCCCTTCGGCGAACATGTGGGAGCAGATGCCCTGGCGGACGATGCAGACGTCCTCGACCCAGGCATCGGGCACGACCGGGCCCGCGCCGGCACGGGTCCAGTTGAGGCCGTCCGGAGCGGTTGCATGGCCGAGCAGCCGCAGCGGCGATCGCTCGAGGTTCGATCCGGTGTACCAGAGGTGCCAGCGGTTTCCTTCCCGGACGATCCATCCCCGCTCCCTCAGGTCTCGATCCCAGGCGTCGGGCCCGCCTCCTGAGAAGAGCGGGTCCTGCGAGGCGGGACCGAACTCGACAAGTTCGCCCGGCACCGGGTCCTCGGCACGGACCTGCGGCCATGGGCCGATGGCCGTGAGGCAGGCCAGCACGAACGGCAGCGAATGGCGGCTCTTCGTGATCATGCCCCGCCGGTATAGCCCGATCGCCGACGGCGGGCAAGCGGCCGGGCCCGGCGGTTGCACCGCGTTGGCCGCGGAACGACGCGATCGACCGCGGGAGCGGGCGGGCCGCCGCTGCACCCTTCGGCCGGCCGGCGCGGCGCCGTTGACGCAGCCCCAGGAACCCCCCAGAGTGACTGGATCCTTCCAGGGGGGCAGGACACCCGCACGGGAGCCCGCCCTGGCGAACTACGGTCACCGAAATAAGCCGATCTTGCCCCCGGAGGCATCTTCACTCGTCATTGATTGAGCGGGCGGTGTCCTTCGACGACGTGTCGTCGGGTTCGACATGCCCACCATCAGAAAGATCGGCATCGGAAAGATCGGCATCAAAAGCGTCGGTATCGGAGTGCTTCGACACATGCGCACCATCAACCCCAGGGCCGATGACCGCAGGGCGTGCGAGCCCCCGACAGTACCGCGTCGTGGGCCGACGCCAGGCCCGCTGTGCCGCCGGGCTGGCGACGCATCTCGTCGAGTGTCGTGGCACGGTTTCGCTCTGATCGAACTGCTCGTGGTGGTCACGGTCCTCGCGCTGCTCGTGGGCCTGCTGCTGCCGGCGGTGCAGGCGGTGCGGGAGGCGAACCGACGGGTGTCGTGCCAGAACAACCTCCGTCAGATCGGCCTGTCGATGGCCAACTTCGCCGACGCTCGCCGCCGCTATCCGCCGGGCCAACTGCGGACTTCCGTCTCGGCTGGCTACAAGACAATCGCATGGTGCGCGTTCTTCCTCGACTACCTCGAGCAGTCGCAGATTCAGACCACGTGGGATCCGGTGCCGCGGGACGCCGATGCGGCAGACGCCCCCGATTCGCGGCTCTACCTCCGAGCCCGCATGGGGAGCGGCTACAACCGCAAGGCCACGGCGACGATCGTGCCGCTCTACCTCTGCCCAAGCACGGCGCGAACGCACCCGTCGCGGGTCGGCGGCCGCATCGGCGACCGCAACGGCGACGGCACGCTCGACCCTACGCTTTTCGAGGGCATGGCCTGCATCGACTACGCCGGCAACGCGGGCCCGAACGCCAATCATCCCCGCTACCTGCTGCCGACGGGAGCACGCTACCCGGACGACCGTGGCACCATCCTCAACACCCCCATGCTTTCGATGGAGCGGGGCATCGCCGTCAGGCAGATCACGGACGGACTCTCGAAGACGATGCTCCTGTGCGAGGTTTCCGGCCGGGGTGTCAACACGGCCGCGCCGGGGAGCCCTGCCACCGCGAGCGACAATCCGCGGGGGGCATGGGCGGCCGGACTCAACTGCATCGCCATCGGGCCGGAGTCGATGACGCGGCCGCTCGTCAATCCACCGGCCAACGATTCTTCGACCGGCGCATGGTATGACGATCCGAACGCGTCGCTTTTCTCCGATCATCCGGGAGGGGCGCACACGGCGATGTGCGATGGTGCCGTACGGTTCATCGCGGAATCGGTCGCCACGGCCGTTCTCACGGGCCTCGCGTCGCGGGATTGTGCGGAAATCGTCTCTAGCGATCAGCCCTAGAATCTCCCGCGACCGCGACAGTCTGCCCAACTGCGGTGAGCCTCCGGCACTCCAACACCGATGCCCGAGGATGTTCGATTTCGCTCATGACGCCGCATTTTGCCGCCGCATCCACCCCTGGGAGTGCTGCCGCAGACGGATCGATCACCACCTGCCGTGCGGTTACGTTTCTCGCCGATTCACGCCGACGGCTGCCCACAAAGGCAACGAGCGTCTTTCGGCTCCGCGACAGCAGTTGACCACGACCGTGATTGGCCGTCTGTGGAACCGCCGAAGCTCCGGCACGCGACTTGCACACCCTGTTCGAAATCAGCGTGCCGTTCGCGCCATTGGCAACGGGGCATGCGCGATGGGATCATTATCCGGGTGCCGATGAGCGGTGGGGCGGGGCTGGAACGATTCTGCGGGGCATGAAGTCACTTTCAGGTCGGCGGGGGACTGGTCCCAGCCAGCAGATCGAGTCAAATACAGGAGCGTCGCTTCCAGGGAAAGCCTCTCAGTACGACACCACGAGGGGGACAACGCCATGAGGAATCCACTCAACGGCCTCGGACTCAACCGGCTCGGACATCGGATGCGACATGGCCGCCGGCCGACGGCGGCCGCGAGCCGCCGGTCCGGCCTCGTGCACCGGTCGCAGACGCTGGGCTTCGAGCTGATGGAGGTGCGGCAGGTGCTGTCGGCCTGCCCGATCGGCTTCGCCTCCGCCGGCATCATGCGGGCGCACGATGGCATCACACCGTCCGCCACTTCCGGCCCGACGGGGTTCACGCCGACGCAGATTCGCCAGGCCTACGGGTTCGCCGGAATCTCGTTCAACGGAGCCGCAGCCGACGGCACCGGCACCACGATCGCCATCGTCGATGCATACGATGATCCGAACATCGCCAGCGACCTGAATCAGTTCTCGCTCGCCTTCGGCCTGCCGGCGGCACAGTTCACGAAAGTCAATCAGACCGGCGGCTCGGCGATGCCGGCGGCCAACGCGGGCTGGGCCTCGGAGATCGCGCTCGACTGCGAGTGGGCCCATGCGATCGCCCCCGGGGCGAGCATTCTGCTGGTCGAGGCGAAGAGCAATTCGATGTCCGACCTCATCGCGGCGGTGAACTACGCCCGCAACGTGCCCGGTGTCGTGGCCGTCTCGATGAGTTGGGGCGGGAGCGAGTTCAGCGGAGAAACCACGTACGACTCCTCTTTCACGACGCCGGCGGGCCACCAGGGCGTTTCGTTCTTCGTATCCAGCGGCGATGCCGGCGCACCCGCCGAGTACCCGTCCGCCAGCCCCAACGTGGTCTCGGTCGGCGGAACCTCGCTCTCCGTCAGCAGCGGCAGCTACTCCTCCGAGTCCGGGTGGAGCGGCAGCGGAGGAGGCATCAGCGGCTATGAGTCACAGCCTTCCTACCAGGCCGGCGTCGTGACGCAATCGAGCACGAGGCGGGCCACTCCCGACGTCGCGTACGACTCGGACCCGAACACCGGCTTCCCCGTCTACGACTCCTACAACAACGGAACGTCGCGGCCGTGGAGCCAGTTCGGCGGCACGAGCGCGGCGGCACCGCAGTGGGCGGCGCTCGCGGCGATCGTCGACCAGGGCCGGGCGCTCGCGGGCCGCGGGGCGATGGACGGCCGCACCCAGCTCCTTCCTGCCCTGTATCAGGTCTCTGCGAGCGATTTCCATGACGTCGCGACCGGCGGCAGCACGGGATCGCCCGCCTACTCCGCCGCGGCCGGCTACGATCTCGTCACCGGCCGCGGGACGCCCGTCGCCAATCGGCTGATCGCCGACCTCGTCGCATGGGGTTCGACGACAACGGTCACGACGCCGCCGACCGCACCGTCGTCGTTCATCGCCTCCGCGATCTCCTCTGCCCAGGTCGGGCTCACGTGGGGGGCATCGTCCGGGGCCGATGGATACAGGCTCTACCAGGTCTCGGGAAGCTCGAGCACGCTGCTGGCGAGCTACCCTGCGGCCACGACGTCGGCCACGGTGAGCGGTCTCGCCGCCGGCACCACCTACACGTTCCGGCTCGACGCCTACAACGCGGCGGGCACCGCGACGGCGACCGCCCAGGCGACCACGCTGGCGGCCAGCGCCATCGCGGCTCCCGCGAACGTCACCGTCAAGGTGCTCTCCAAGACCGCCGTGCAGGTGTCGTGGAGCTCCTCCGCCGGGGCCACCGGCTACACCGTCCTCTGGTCGGACGGCACGCAGACGCAGCAGGCGAACGTCGGTGCGCGAACGACGTCGGTCAAGATCACGGGGCTCCGCGCCGGCGGGGCGTACCAGATCGCCGTGGCGGCGTTCAATAAGACGGGGTCGGCGACGTCCGCCTGGGTGACGGCGACGCTGCCGGCGGTCGTCCAGGTCGGCCCGCCGCAGAACGTGTCTTTCGTGGCATCGACGTCGACCGACGGCACGCTCTCCTGGGACCCCGTGGACGGCGCCTCGCTCTATCGCATCTCCGCAACCGAAGCGCAGGGTGATGGCCAGGCGTCGGCGTGGGTCGACGGAAACACGACACGCATCGCCGTGAGTGGCCTGAGGGCAGGCCACTCGTATCGATTCTCGGTGGCAGCCTTCAACGACTCCACGTCGGCCTCATCCGATTGGCTCACGATTTCCATCCCGGCCGCCGCGACGGCGTCATCGCGTGCCTCTGCGGCCGCGACGCCGCGATCGAACGCCGCCGGATGCGCCGCGTCGGACGCCGCTTTTGCGTGGCTGGCACGGCGATAAACTAGGGTGGGCGACCGCGGCCGACCGATGCGGGCCGTCGCCCGGGCTCGTCATGCCCGCCAGCCGGCGTGCTCTGGATGCAAACCGCGGCCGGGCGTTTGCCGCCGCCAACCGGGAGTTCCAACCGGGAGTTCCAGTCAGGAGTCGACGAATGCATGCGGCAGTCAAGCAGGTGCTGGCAGGCGTCGTGGCCTGGGCGGCGATCTGGGCGGCGACGGCGGTCGCTGAATCGTGGAACCAGTTCCGCGGCCCGACGGGCGATGGGCGGTCCTCGTCCGCACGGCTGCCGCTCGCGTGGAGCGAAAACAGGAACGTCCGGTGGAAGACGGCGATTCCCGGCAAGGCATGGGCCTCGCCGGTGGAGGCGGACGGCAGGGTCTGGCTCGCGAACGCCACCGCCGACGGCCGCCGCCTGTCGGTGACGGCGGTCGATGCCGCCTCCGGTGCCATCCTGCACGACATCACCGTGTTCGAGATCGCCGAGCCGATGTTCTGCCACGACTTCAACAGCTATGCGAGCCCGACGCCCGTGCTCGAGGGCGGGCGGCTCTGGGTGCACTACGGCAGCGCCGGCACGGCCTGCCTCGACACCGACAGCGGCCGGATTCTCTGGAGCCGGCAGGACCTGCCCTGCGATCATCACCGCGGCCCCGGCTCGTCGCCGATCCTCTGGGAGAACCTGCTCGTCCTCTGCTTCGACGGCTTCGACGTGCAGTACGTAGCGGCCCTCGACAAGGACACCGGAGCGACCGTGTGGAAGACCGACCGCTCCATCGACTACGGCTCGGACAACGGCGACCTGAAGAAGGCCTACTGCACGCCGACGGCGGTGGAGCATGCCGGCCGCCGCCAGCTCGTCTGCCCCGCCGCCGTGGGCACCGTCGCCTACGATCCTCCGACCGGCAGGGAGCTCTGGACCGTGATGCACGGCGGCTTCAACACCGCCGCCCGGCCGCTCTACACGCACGGCCTCGTCGTCCTCTGCATGGCCGGCGGCGACAAGCTGCTGGCGGTGCGGCCAGACGGCTCCGGTGACGTCACGAAGACGGCCGTCGCCTGGAAGTTCGGGAAGTCCGCCCCGACGCGACCGTCGCAGTCGGTGGTGGGCGACCACCTTTACATGGTCAGCGACACCGGGATCTTCAGCTGCATCGACGTGCGGACGGGCGAGGCCGCCTGGTCGGAGCGTCGTTCTGGCCGTTTTTCCGCATCGCTGGTGGAGTCGGCCGGCCGGCTCTATGCCTTCGACGAGGACGGCACGGGGGTCGTGTGCGAGGCGTCGCCGTCCGGCTTCCGGCTGCTGGCCGAGAACCGGCTCGATGCGGGCTGCATGGCGTCGCCGGCAGTCGTCGGCGACGACCTGCTCGTCCGCACGAAGACGCATCTCTACCGCATCGGCGACACCGCCGCCGACGCATCGCCCGCCCGCTGAGGGCCGGAATCGCGGCTCTTCCGCGGCGCCGCGGAAGAGCCTTCGGGCGGAGCGCGTTGCCGACGCACGGGCACGACGGTATGGTCGCGGTCCGGCGGGTCATTTCCCGGCGGCCGCCCGCGGCGCCGGCTCGCCCGGCCATGGATCACGGCAGGAAGAATCACGCATGCTCGGCCTGGAGCGGATCGGCGTCCAGTCGCGGCTCATCGTCCTGATGCTCCTCGTGAGCCTCGGATCGATCGCCGTCATCGGCTGGATCGGATACCGGTCCGCCCGCGCCGCCATCACCAACGCGGTGCAGAACCAGCTGCAGAGCGTCAGGCATTCGAAGACGAGCGGCCTCGCGGCGATGCTCGGCGCGCTCCGCGACCAGGTGATCTCGCTGTCGGACGGCAAGATGGCCAACGAGGCGATGGTCGCCTTCCGCAACGCCTACCGCAACGCCGCGACGCGGCGGCTGTCCGCCGCACAGGAGCAGGAACTGCTCGATCACTACGCCACCGTCTTCATGCCGCGGCTGCGGGAGAGGCTCGGCGGGACGCCACAGGCCCCCCAGTACCTGCCGCCGGAGCCTGGCCAGCGGTACCTGCAATACCACTACATGCTCCATGACCGGACCAGCGGCCCTGCCCGCGGGCCGCTGGCGTCCGCCGGGGAGTCCGCGACGCCTCCCGCGGCGTCCGCGCCGGACGACGATTCCGCCTACGCGTCGGTGCAGGCGGCGCTCCACGAGCGGTTCGGCCGGGTGGCCAGCCTCTTCGGCTTCGAGGACATGCTGCTCATCGACGACGACACGCTCGAGATCGTCTACACGCTCGGCCGGCGGCCGGACTTCGCCACCAGCCTCCGCGACGGGCCGTATGCCTCGACCAAGCTGGCCGCCGCCGTCGAGACGATCTCCCGCGAGCGCGACCGCGACGCCTTCAAGGTCGTCGACACCGAGAACTACCGCCCCCACGACGGCCAGCCGGTGTGCTTCGTCGTCAGCCCGATCTTCGACGGCGCGGACATGGTCGGCATCCTGGCGCTCGAGTTCCCCATGGAGAGGATCATCAAGCTCCTCACCGGCGACTTCCAGTGGGAACGGGAGGGCATGGGGAAGACCGGCGAATGCTACGTCGTCGGGCCCGACTTCACGATGCGCAGCCGCAGCCGCTTCATGGTCGAGGACCCGAAGGCATTCGTCGAGGCGCTCCGCACGTCCCCGCTCTCCCGCAGCGTGGTCGAGCAGATCGTGCGGCAGGGCAACGTGGTCGGCCAGCTGCCCGTGAGGACGCATGCCGTCGAGCAGGCGCTCCTGGGCCGCGAGGGTCTGGCGACGATCACCGACTATCGTGGCGTTCCCGTGCTCAGTTCCTATGGCCCCTTCGACCTCGACTCCCTGCGCTGGGCGGTCGTCGCCGAGATGGACGTGGAGGAGGCGTACGGCCCCATCCGCGATTACGCCCGCAAGGCGCTGCTCGCCGCCACGGCGTTGGCACTCGCGACCACGCTCCTCGCCCTCGTCACGTCCTGGCTGCTCATGCGGCCGCTGACGCAGCTGACCGAGGCGGCACGGCGCATCGGCGCCGGAGCCTCGGCGGTCAGGGTCGACATCCACACCCGCGACGAGTTCGGCGAACTGGCCCGCACGTTCAACGACATGTCGGCCAGCCTCGCCATGCAGCACCGGGAGCTTGAGCGGAGTGCGCACGAGAACCAGCAACTGCTCCTCAACATCATGCCGGCGGCGGCGGTCGAGCAGCGTCTGGGAGGGGACGAGCGGGCGACACGCCGGTTCGCCGACGTCACGGTGCTCGTGGCGGAGTTCGGCGGGCTCGAGGGTCTCGGCGTGGCCCGTCATGCCTCCACGGACGACGCCGGCGGCTCCGACACGCGGGCGTTGACGCGGATGGCCGACCTCGTGGCCGCCTGCGACGACGACGCCGAACGGTCGGGCGTCGAGAAGATCCGGGCCGTGGGCGGCAGGTATCTGGCCGTCTGCGGGCTCTCGGTGCACCGTCCCGACCACGCCGCACGGACGGTGGCCTTCGCCCGGGAACTGCTGCAGACCGTCGCCTCCTTCAATCGGGAGCACGGCACGGCGGTCTTCGTCTCCGTCGGCATCGACACGGGGCCCGTCGTCGGCGGCGTCGTCGGCCGGCAGAAATTCCGCTACGACCTGTGGGGAAACACGCTGGTGTTCGCGTCGCGGCTCGCCGCGGCCGGCGGCGAACCCGACGCCCAGGGAATGACGAGCGTCGTCCGCGTCACGAAGCCGGTGCACGACCGGCTCGCAGATCTCCACGCGTTCGTCGGACCGGTCGACGTTTCCGCCGGCGGCACGGAATCGGTCCCCGCCTGGCGTCTGGAGGCATGACGAGCCGGACATGACCGCGTCGCCCCCGTTCGAGATCCCGTTCCTGCCGGCGGCCCTGCTCGTGGCGGGCTTCCCGCTGCTGCTGCTGCTGCTGACGGAGTTGATCAACTCGGGGCAGCGGCTGCGCTGGCAGCTCACGCCGACCCTGCGGGTTCTTCGCAACCTGGTCGCGCCGGCCCTCGCGGCGATGCTGTTCACGACGCAGGTCTGGCGGGTTCCGGACGAGACCTTCGTCGCCCGGCTCGTGACGACAGCCTTCTGGGTGTCGGTGCTCTACGCGGCGCTGTCGTTCGTCAACGACGGCGTGTTCGGGACGGCGCGGCAGGGCTCCTGGCAGGAGCGGATGCCGAAGCTGCTCCGCGACCTGGCCCGCGGCATCCTCGTGGCCGTCGGCGCCGCCCTGATCTACTCGCACGTCTGGCGGCAGGAGATCACCGGTGCGCTCACGGCGCTCGGCGTCGGCGGCATCGTGATCGGCCTGGCGCTCCAGGAGCCGCTCGGCAACGTCGTGTCCGGGCTGATGCTCCTGCTCGAGCGGCCGCTCAACATCGGCGATTGGATCATCGCCGACGGCACCACCGGCAGGGTGATCGAGATCAACTGGCGCAGCGTGCACATCGAGACGCTGCTCCACGAAATGCGGATCATCCCGAACATCTCCCTCTACAAGGAATCGTTCAGCAACCTCTCGCGGCCCACCCACCATCGCACGGAGACCTACGACGTCGGCTTCTCCTACGACCATCCGCCGAACGACGTCAAGCACTCGCTGCTGACGCTGCTCGAGACCACGCCGGGCGTCGTCGCGGAGCCGCCGCCGGAGGTGCACACCGTCCACTACGGCGACTTTTCCGTCACCTACCGGATCTACTTCACGGTGGCTCGCTACGAGGACGTGCTGCCCGTCCGGGACACGATCCTCACGAAACTCTGGTACGTGGCCCGCCGCGACGGCCTGCAGATTCCCTTTCCGATCCGCGTGCAGTACGGGGCGGGCGAGCCCACCGCGCCGCCGCCGGCGACGGTGGACGAACTGCTCGAACGCGTGCCCCGCTACCGCGTGGTGCGGGAGGCGGTTCGCGAGGACGCCGCGCGTCGCTCCGGCGACGACCGGGCCCCGGCCCCGGCCCGCGTCGTCCCCTTCGCCGCGGGGGAGGAGATGGTCGCCTTCGACAGTGGCGAGCACGTCTTCGGGCTGCTCGTCGCGGGCCGCGCCACCCTCTCGGCCCGCGGCGCATCGGGCCACGACGTCCTCGTCGCGGGGCTCGTCCCCGGAGACTTCTACGGCGTGGCGTCGGTCGCCGCGGGCGGCCGGAGCGAGTTCCGCGTCGTCGCCGAGACGGACGTCACCGCCGTGGAGTTCGACGCGGGCACGATGGCCGAATGGCTGCAGCGATCGAGCGGACTGGCCGCCGAGGTGGGGGCCGCCATCGATGTCCGGCGGCGGGCTGCCAACGCCCTGCGCCACCCGGTCGCGCCGCAGCCGCCCGCGCCGCCGCAGACAGCCGACCGCCCGTCGGCGAGCTCCGGAGAGCCCACCGCAGTCGGCTGACACCCCTCGTTGGATGGGTTTGCTGGCAGGGCTGTCGATATCGCAAGCAGGACCGGCAGGGCCGGCGACGGTGCGTCGCATCCCTCGCTCACGACGGGGATGACATGCCCGCGAAAGATGAATTAGGATTAGGTGATGCCGGCGGGGATCTCTCATCATTCCACGACCGCCGGCCACAGGATCTCATCGGAGCCCCAAACCATGCCTCGTCAACCGGTCAACCTGACTGGCGGAGCGCTCGCGGGTCCTCGCCGCGGCTTCACGCTCGTCGAACTCCTCGTCGTCATCGCGATCATCGGTGTGCTCGTCGGCCTGCTCCTGCCTGCGGTGCAGTCGGCCCGCGAATCGGCCAGGAGATCGCAATGCCAAAACAACCTCAAGCAGCTCGGCCTCGCGATGTCGAACTATTCGTCGGCGAAGGGCGGCTACCCGCCGTCGATGCACGACGACAACGCGCAGAAGGCAACGGACGGCACCAGCGGCACCGGCAACGTCACGGGCCTGAGCTGGATGTACTTCATCCTCCCCTACTGCGAGTACCAGGAGTACTACGACCAGATCTTCGCCGATACCGGCAACCTGAAGAAGAATTGGCAGAACACGGGCACGTCGATCACGCCCAGCCTGGGGGTGAAGGCGATCAAGCCGTTCGAATGCCCGTCGAACTCGGGGTACGCCCAGGGCGGCACCCGCGGCGTCTCGATCTCCGGCACGACCTACAACCTCGGCAAGAGCAACTACGGCTGCAACGCCGGCCGGAATCCCTCGATGGGCTACAACTCCGGCAACGCGACCCTCTACGACGACATGGGAGGCATCTGCGGCGTCCGGCCGCAGACGACCTGGATGAAGGAATCGGACATCCGCGACGGCCTCAGCAAGACGATCATGGTCGGAGAGTCGTCGTCGACGGCCGAGGTCGGTTCCCAGAGCTGCCTCGACGCCACCACCCGGCTCCCGGCGTCCTGCGGCTGGTACGGCGAGGTCTGGCTGGGAGGCCGGCTCACTGGCGCCACCGGCCAGGGCTGGAACTCCGGCATGAACTTCATGGAGATGGAGACCTACGGCGGCAACAACGGCAGCACGTATCTCATCAACCGCTCCGACTACACCTGGGGAGTCGACTGGACGAGCTCCAGCCCGCATTCCGGCGGCGGCATCTTCGCCGCCTTCTGCGACGGATCGGTGCTGTGGCTTAGGGAAACCATCGACGGCCCCACCTACGACGCCCTCCGCCGCCGAAACGACAATACGACCGTGCAGTTCTCCGACAACTGACCGGCGGCAGCGTCGGCCTCGTGGGCTCGTTCAGGGGCCGCCCGCAGATCGCTGCCGGGCGGCCCCGACTTTTTCCCGGTCGCAGCCGGCGCGAGCCGTCGCGGCCTCACTCGTCGTCCAAGTGCAGCCTGTGCATGACGCGGTGCATGAACGGGGCGAGCACGAGCGACGCGGCGCCGATGAACAGGAGCCCGGAGAAGAGCGCGTAGAACGACGCGAACAGCTTGCCCGCCGACGACGTGATCGGGTCGACCGGCCCCATGCCGCCGAGAATCATCGACGCATTCACGAGCGCGTCGATCCAGGGGAGCCCGCCCAGGTAGTGGTAGCCGACGACCCCCAGGCCAAGCGCCGCCCCCACGAGGCTGGACGCGACGGCGACATACCCGGCGACGCGGCGCACGAACGAGTGCCGGGGCAGCAGCGGATCGGAGCGGTGCTCGAACATGTCCCGAGCATAACAGCCGCCGGCGGGCCCCTCTTGACCGGACGGCGGCCAGCCCCCACAACCAGCCTGATGCGGCGGGGCCACGACCGCCACGCCTCGGGGCGGTCACCCCGGCGATGCGGCCCCGCGAACACTCCGGGGAATGATCATGCGTCGCGCCATCGTCCGTCGGTCGTCCGCCGCCCTGGCAGGCCGTTTGGCGGGCTTCCTGCTCTGGGCGTCTCTCGCGCCGTCGTTGGCCGCCGCCGCGGACAGTTCCAGCCCGCCGAACACGGAGAAGTCGTCGGCCGGCCCGATGGATCCCGGCGAGGTCTGCCGCACGGCACGCCTGCCCGCGGGGTTCACGCTCGTTCCCTTCGCCGCCGAACCCGACGTGCGCAATCCCATCGGCATCTGCACCGACGCCCGCGGCCGGCTCTGGGTGGCCGAGAACTACACCTGGGCGGGCAACGGCCTGGGCACGTGGGACGACAGCCTCCGCGACCGCATCATCGTGCTGGCCGACCGCGACGGCGACGGTCGTCACGACGAGCGGACCGTGTTCTGGGAGGGAGGCACGCGGCTGACGAGCGTGGCGGTGGGGCTGGGCGGCGCGTGGGTGCTCGACCTGCCGCACCTGCTGTTCATCCCAGACCGCGACGACGACCTCGTCCCCGACGGTCCTCCCGAGATCGTGCTCGACGGCATCGACGAGCGAAGCGTGGGGCACACGCCGGCCAACGGCCTCACGTGGGGCCCCGACGGCTGGCTGTGGGCGCGGCACGGCATCCAGGGCACGTCACGGATCGGGCTCCCCGGGGCGGGCGACTCGCAGCGGGTGCAGATCAACACCGGCATTTGGCGGTATCACCCGGGACGTCGGATCGTCGAGAAGGTGCTGGACGGCATGACCAACTCCTGGGGCACCGACTTCGACGCCCACGGCGAGACGTTCGTGATCAACACCGTCATCGGCCACCTCTGGCACGCCGTCCCCGGCAGCCACGTCGAGCGGATGTACGGCACCGATCTCGAGCCGCACGTGTACGACCTCGTGCCGCAGGTCGCCGATCACGTCCACTGGGACACCGGCGAGAAGTGGAACGACGTCCGCCATGGCGTCTCCGACGGGACGAGCGCCGCCGGCGGCGGCCACGCGCACATCGGCCTGATGATCTACCAGGGCGACTCCTGGCCGGACGAGTATCGCGGCGGCATCTACACCCTCAATCTGCACGGCCGGCGGATCAACCACGACATCCTCGCGACCCGCGGAGCCGGCTACACGGCGACGCACGGGCCCGACATGTGCTTCATCGCCGATCCCTGGTTCCGAGGCATGGACCTCGTCCCCGGGCCGGACGGCGGCGTCTTCATCGCCGATTGGTCCGACACCGGCGAGTGCCACGACCACGACGGGGTCCACCGCACGAGCGGCCGGATCTACAAGCTCGTCCACGGCGGTCCCCGCGTCCACGTCCCGATCGACCT